>Ga0334887_1000027_pt1 | contig 218882 bp, 219 predicted proteins | sample GraSluR1_MG_10_FD_207217 | JGI IMG/M metagenome (GOLD analysis project Ga0334887, IMG submission 207217) | Sludge microbial communities from methane-producing bioreactor in Wageningen University, Netherlands - Granular Sludge_18_07-R1 | ecosystem: Engineered > Bioreactor > Anaerobic >...
ATAATGGTGATCTGAAGCTGGGTTCTTCTGGTGATAAGGTCAAGGAACTGCAAAAATGGTTAACTGATTACGGTTACTATTCTGGAGATGTTGATGGTGAATTCGGTGCTGACACTGAAAAAGCTGTTGAATTGTTCCAGGAAGAAGCTGGTTTAATTGTTGACGGAGTTGTGGGAGATGACACCCGGAAGGCTATGAAGAACTGGGACAAGTATGTTGCAGAAGTTCAGGCCGCAGCTGATGAGCAGGGTTACACCCCACAGGCAACAGCCACTACAACTAACAGACAATACTACGCCAATGCTGTAAGAAGCTACAGCCGGAATTACTATAATTACGGTGGTAACTACAATTACGGTGGCGGATATAGTGGGGATTGCTGGGATATCAGTAATACAGCCTACAATAGACTAACATCATCTGGTCAAAGAGCACGAATCATTCAGTATGCTAACAGTTATGTTGGTAATCACCGTTCAGTGCAAGTCTATCAAAACGGTAAATGGGTTGACTACAATAACGTACCAAGAAGAGGTTCACCTACACCCCGTTTAAGCAAAGAAATAGTAATTAAAGGTTAATTACCTATCTCTACGCTGAATATCCATAAATTACAAAACCATAATTCAACAGTTTTAACGCAAAAACTGTTGAAATATATAATTTTTTTTACATTTCGAATTTTTTTACATTTTGGAATATTGCAAATTTTATTATACCTTAATTCCATCTAATCATTTTCATACATTTTCTACATTTTAATTTTAGATTACTTTCATAACCACAATATTTTTATATCTCGCCCCTATAAAGAAAATCAGTATAATACATACATTAGGAGGCCGATTATGAAAATAACACAAACTCCCCTGGTAATTCTGAATTTTAAAACATACTTAGAGTCCACTGGAGAAAAAGCCCTGCATTTAGCCCGAGCATTGGAGCAAGTAGCCGATGAGACTGGAGTAACAATGGCAGCGGCACCCCAGGGAGCCGACCTTTGGATGTTATCCCAGGAAGTAAACATACCTATTTTAGCTCAACATATTGATCCTGTGGATGCCGGTGGACACACTGGCAGTATGTTGTTAGAATGTGCCAAAGAAGCAGGGGCATCAGGCGCCCTAATTAATCATTCAGAGCAGAGAATGCAACTGGCTGATATTGACATTGTTGTCAGCAAAATTAATACTGCCAACCTGACCAGCGTGGTATGCACTAACAATATCCAGACCAGTGCTGCTGCAGCAGCCATGAAACCGGACTTTGTAGCTATTGAACCACCAGAACTCATTGGATCCGGAATTCCTGTCTCTCAAGCTGAACCGGAAGTAGTTGAGGGGAGTGTAGCAGCAATAAAAGATGTCAATTACAATGTGAGAGTTCTTTGTGGTGCAGGGATTTCCACTGGAGATGATATGAAAGCTGCCCTGGAACTGGGAAGTGAAGGAGTTCTCCTGGCATCGGGAATCATACTAGCACCAGATCCCAAACAGGCACTTCTTGATCTGGTTAGCAAGATATAAGTTAAAGTAAATTAGAACATTTCTTAGACTAACTAGAGAGTGGTATAAGTATGGCTCCTGATTTTTACACCATTGACGATCTTGACTTAGAGGGTAAAACAGTGCTGGTGCGAGTGGATATCAACTCTCCAGTTGACCCCATAACGGGATTACTTCTGGATGATACTCGCATCAGACTCCACGCAGAAACCATCAGTGAACTGGCGGAAAAAGGTGCTAAAACTGTTTTAATTGCCCATCAAAGTCGTCCGGGTAAAAAAGACTTTACCACACTCCAGCAACATGCTGAAACGCTTTCTAACCTATTGGAAAGGCCAGTGAGCTATGTGGATGACATATTTGGAAGTAATGCCAGGGAGACCATATCAAAATTGAAAGGAGGGGAAATCCTTCTTTTGGAAAACGTACGTTTTTATTCAGAAGAAATACTCCAAAGAGAACCACTGGAACAGGCTGAAACACACATGGTAAGGCTTCTATCACCATTAGCTGACTACTTCATCAATGATGCTTTCGCTGCTGCCCACCGTTCACAACCTTCAATGGTTGGTTTTGCTATGAAAATGCCGTCAGCGGCAGGAAGGGTGATGGAAAGAGAGCTTAAAGCCTTATACAGTGCAGTTAGTAATGTGGAAAGGCCCTGCGTCTATGTTTTGGGTGGGGTGAAAGTCGATGATTCGGTAATGGTTATGGAGAATGCTCTGGAAGCAGGAAGTGCTGATTACATCCTCACCACGGGTTTGGTTGCCAACATATTTCTGTGGGGTGGTGGAGTAAACATACGAAAACATAACCGGAAGTTCATAGAAGATAGAGAATACTGTGAATACGTTAAAACGGCCAAAAAGCTTTGTAAAAAATTCAAAGATAAGATACTGGTACCCAGTGATCTGGCAGTCTGCAAAGATGATAAACGTTTGGAGTATCCAGTGGGCAAACTTCCCAACCTACCAATATTTGATCTGGGCACGGAAACCACCACCGAATATGCTCGTGTAATCCGAAACGCGCGCACCATATTTGCAAATGGGCCGGCCGGTGTTTTTGAGAAGGAAGGGTTCAATCAAGGTACGGAAGACATCCTTAATGCAATATCATCTTCTCCAGGATTCTCTATTATTGGAGGAGGACATCTGGCAGCTGCTGCTAATCAGATGGGATTAAGGGGAATCAGTCACATCAGCAGTGGAGGGGGAGCTTCCATCAACCTTATAGCTGGAGCCAGATTGCCTGCAGTGGAAGTTTTAAGAGAGCAGCGTTAAAAGCCAAATTAATTAAGTCTTTTGACCATTATCATTTCTAAATAGTTCATAGTAGGCCTATTTTTGAATTTATATTAAAAATGGGAACAATTTTAAATAATGTAATTAAACACCAAAATATCATCGCCATGATTGAGCTCATAATTCAATTTATCATTGCACCAAAAACTATATAAGGCAATATTTCAAAAGTTAAAATGCCTCGGTAGCTCAGTCTGGTGGAGCGCGAGACTTGTAATCTCGTGGTCGCGGGTTCAATTCCCGTCCGGGGCTCTAAATGATGGCACAATAGTTGTAAAGATTGTCAAAATTATATATTAAAAAAAATTTCAATCAAATAGTATAGGGGACCATAGGGTAGCTTGGTCGATCCTTTGGGCTTTGGGAGCCTGAGACTCCGGTTCGAATCCGGGTGGTCCCATTTGTTGAATTAAATAATAAATTGTCATAAATTAGATTTGAATCCCGCCTTAGCTCAATTTGGCAGAGCGTCGGACTGTAGATCCGAATGTTGCTGGTTCAAGTCCGGCAGGCGGGACTTAATATTTTAACATGGCATAATTTAATATCATTGGAATCTGTCAAAGTTCGAAAAAGACAGTTTTGAGTATTATTATCCCAAAAATCCTCAAAGTTAAGAAACCTTTATAAATAAACATTGAAAAGGAAAAGTATATAAAGAAGCATATCATAAACCAATATACTCTAGTTCTGCTAAAGTTGCCCTGGTGGTGTAGGGGCTATCATGTGGGCCTGTCGAGCCCGCGACTCGGGTTCAATTCCCGGCCAGGGCGTTCTAGAGGGCCCGTAGCTCAGTCTGGGAGAGCGCTTGGCTTTTAACCAAGTGGTCGCGGGTTCAATTCCCGTCGGGCCCGTTCTAATTTTTATTGGAGGATTCAATGGTGAAGAAGGATATCTTAAAACACGAACTAGTTCCAGATCATGTTGTTTTGTCGAAATCTGAAGTTAAAAAAGTATTAAAAAAATTGGATATCCATCCTGAGCAGCTGCCAAAAATAAAAGCTGATGATCCAGTTGCAAAGGCCATAGAGGCTAAATCAGGGGATATTCTTAAGATAACCAGAAAAAGCCAGACTGCTGGAAAATTTGAAACATACCGTTTGGTTTTATAATAAATTTAAGATAATTTAACCTGAAAAGTGGATTGAATAATAAGAGAATAATGCGAATAATTCCTTACCTTTGTGCACTGACACATAAATTTTGTATATTTAATTATATAATATATATAGTGGCCAGACCACTAGGAATTTAAACTTTTGGTGTTATATAATGGACGGGTATGGATTGTTTTTGGAGGAATTTAATGGTAAAAAATGCCTGGGGACTTGTTGATGCCTTTTTTGATGAATACAAACTGGTGGATCATCACATAAAATCATACAACGATTTTGTGAACCATCGAATACAGGACATAATTGACATAACCGAACCAATCGTTCTGGAGCAGGGAGAATACTGCATACAGACAGGTAAAGTAGAAATAAAAAAGCCTTACATTAAAGAAGCCGATGGATCAAAAAGTAAGGTTTTTCCAACGGAAGCAAGGCTGAGAAATCTCACTTACTCGGCCCATATGTACATGGACATGGCTTTGAGTAAGGGTGAAGAAGAACCCCAACTGGAAAAAGTGTATATTGGTGAACTTCCAGTGATGCTCAAATCCAACATCTGCCACTTAAATGGATTAGGATACAACGAACTTGAAGAAAATGGGGAGGATCCACAGGATCCTGGAGGATACTTCATTGTCAACGGTTCAGAAAGAGCAATAGTAACCATGGAAGAGATTGCACCAAATAAGATCATTCTGGAGAGAATCGGGGAAAAAGAAGACCGCAGGGCAAGAGCCATTGTAACGTCGATCAAAAGTGGTTTCAGAGCAAGAATCACTCTGGAATACCGCAAACCACGGAAAAAAGGTGTATTTTTAAGAATATCCTTCCCTTATGTGCCTGGGGAAATACCTTTAGTGGTTTTACTCCGCGCATTGGGCCTTGAGAAGGATGTGGATCTGGTTAGTAGTGTTTCAGAAGAAAATGACGTTCAATTCCTACTTATAGATGATATTCAAACCTCAGAGATTACATCCACCTACGATGCCATAAAATATATTGGTAATAGAGTGGCCAAAGGAATGACTGAGGAATACAGAATAAAAAGAGCAGAAGATGTTATAGATCGCTATTTACTTCCCCACATAGGTGTGGAACCAGATAAAAGGGCTGAAAAAGCTACATATCTGGCTGAAATGACAGAAATGCTTTTGCAAGTTATTTTTGATGAGCGTGACCCACACGATAAGGATCATTACGCCAACAAGCGACTACGAGTATCTGGAGATCTCATGGAAGACTTATTCCGAGTGGCATTCACCAGTTTAACTCGTGACATGACTTATCAACTTGAAAGGAGTCTAGCCAGGGGTAAAGAACCATCAGTTAAGCAAGCTGTACGTTCAGATGTTCTGACTGAGAACATTAAACATGCCATTGCCACGGGAAACTGGGTTGGGGGACGTGCAGGAGTAAGTCAGTTACTAGACCGTACCAGTTACATGGGAACCCTTTCACACCTTAAACGTGTAGTATCTCCCCTATCAAGGAGCCAACCACACTTCGAAGCTCGTGATTTGCATCCCACTCAATTTGGGAAGATATGTCCCAATGAAACTCCAGAGGGACCCAATTGTGGTCTGGTGAAAAACTTGGCTATACTGGCCAAAATATCTGAGGGTTCAGATCCAGATGAACTAGAAGCAGTCATTAAAAAAGTGAAGGGAATAAACCCCATTTAGGAAGAAAAAAAGGAATTATTCGGAGTTTAAATTTATTTTAATACTAAAAGCCAGTTATTGGGGGACAATTTGTGAAAAAATGCAAGGTTTATACTAACGGAAAGCTTATTGGAACTTGTGATGATCCAGAAGGGTTCATGGAGGAAATGCGCCAGAAAAGGAGATCTGGTGAAGTTTCCTATGAGATGAATATCACCCATTACCCTGAAAACAACGAGATATACGTCTTTAACGATCCGGGAAGAACCCGAAGACCGCTAATAGTGGTGGAAAACGGTGGGTCACTCTTAACAGATGAACATGTGCAGAAAATGGCAGACGGAGAAATGTCATGGCAGGATCTGATAAATGAAGGAATAATTGAGTACCTAGATGCAGAGGAAGAAGAAAATACCTATATTGCCATGTTTGCCGATGAAATCAATGAATATCACACTCACTTGGAAATAGACCCCGCCACCATGCTGGGAATATGTGCAGGGATCATACCCTACGCAAACCACAACTCATCCCCTCGTAACACTATGGAAGCAGGAATGACTAAACAGGCGCTGGGACTCTATGTTTCAAACTATAATTTAAGAACAGACACCCGTGCACACCTACTACACCATCCACAAGTTCCCATAGTTAAAACAAGAAGTATGGATGCAACCCAATACGATAAACGACCATCAGGTCAGAACTTTGTAGTTGGTGTTATGTCCTATGAAGGTTACAATATGGAAGATGCCCTCATACTTAACAAGGCATCAATAGAACGTGGACTAGCCCGATCATCATTTTTCCGATCCTATGAGGCTTCAGAGCGAAGATACCCCGGAGGACAGGAAGACAAATTCGAAGTACCTGAAAATATGGTACGAGGATACCGATCAGAAGAAGTGTACCGCAATCTGGATGAAGATGGAATAGTCAACCCTGAAGTAAACGTAAAATCTGGAGATGTTCTCATAGGAAAAACATCCCCGCCACGTTTTCTGGAAGAAATCGACGAATTTGGAACAGTGGCTGAGCGAAGAAGAGAAACATCAGTCACCGTGAGACACGGAGAACACGGAGTGGTGGACGCAGTATTGCTCACCGAAACAGTTGAAGGAAGCAAACTGGCTAAAATAAGAGTAAGGGACCAGAGACAACCTGAATTCGGTGATAAATTCGCATCCAGGCACGGACAGAAAGGAGTTGTCGGTCTTATTGTTTCTCAGGAAAACATGCCCTTCACAGCTGAAGGAGTAGTACCTGATTTAATCATAAACCCCCACGCTATCCCTTCTAGGATGTCAGTTGGACAAGTGCTGGAGATGCTATCTGGTAAAGCAGGCTGCATGGAAGGACACCGTATGGATGGAACACCATTCAGTGGAAGCCACGAACATGAAATAATGGATCTCTTAAAAGCTAACGGATTTGAAACCGCTGGCCGGGAATCCCTGCACAATGGAATAACGGGAGAAAGAATTGAAGCTGAGATATTTGTGGGAGTAGCCTACTACCAGAAACTACACCATATGACATCGGATAAAGTTTACGCCCGGTCAAGAGGACCAGTACAGGTTCTAACCAGACAACCAACCGAAGGGAGAGCCAGAGAAGGTGGCCTAAGATTTGGAGAAATGGAAAGGGACTGTCTAATTGCACATGGGGCTGCATTGGCCCTTAAAGAAAGGTTACTGGATGAATCAGATAAATATGAGGCCATAGTATGTGGTGAATGTGGAATGGTAGCCATATACGATCGCATAAGAGATAAAAAATACTGTCCAATCTGCGGGGATTCAGACAGTTTCCCAGTGGAAATATCATACGCATTTAAACTATTATTAGACGAACTCAAGAGTTTATGCATATTCCCTAAATTGGTTCTTGAGGATAAAGCCTGATAATCGTATCAAACAAAAGAAGGGTCTTATAAAAATATAAAAAGAGGAGAGAGTGAGCTTGAAAGGAATTTTAAAGAAGATCGCCCAGATCAACTTTGGCCTGCTATCACCGGAAAATATCCGGAGAATGTCCGTAACAAAAATCGTGACCCCCGACACCTATGATGAAGATGGATACCCCATAGAAGCGGGTCTCATGGACCCCCGACTGGGAGTTATTGATCCCGGATTAAGATGCCGATCATGTGGTTCAAAAGGAGGAGACTGTCAGGGACACTTTGGCCACATAAACCTGGCCCGACCAGTTGTCCACGTAGGATTCGCAGATACAATTCACAAAATATTACGTTCAACCTGCAGCGAATGTGGGAGAGTTCTTTTAACAGAAACAGAGAGAATTGACTTCAAAGACAGAATTGAATCCCGTATGCAGAATGAGGAAAGCATCACTGCATTGGTGAAGGAAGTTTACACCACCGCCCGCAGAGACAAATGTCCTGACTGTGACACGGAACAGGAAGACGTCAAAATAGACAAACCCGTTTCAATCGTTGAAGGAAATTACAAACTAACCCCTAGTGAAGTAAGAGAACGCCTGGAGAAAATCCCTGAAGAAGACTACATCTACCTGGGAATAAACTCCAAGGTAGCAAGGCCTGAATGGATGGTACTTACTGTACTACCAGTACCACCAGTGACTGTGAGGCCTTCTATTACCCTGGAAACCGGCGAAAGGTCCGAGGATGACCTGACCCACAAACTGGTTGATATATTACGTATCAACCAGCGTTTGAAGGAAAACATGGAAGCAGGAGCGCCACAACTAATTGTAGAGGATTTATGGGAATTGTTACAATACCACGTTACCACTTATTTTGATAATGAAGCTTCTGGAGTTCCTCCGGCAAGACATCGTTCAGGGAGACCATTAAAAACTCTTGCGCAGCGTTTAAAGGGTAAAGAAGGGCGTTTCAGAAGTAATCTCTCAGGTAAGAGGGTAAACTTCTCAGCAAGGACAGTTATATCTCCTGACCCCAACATCAGTATCAATGAAGTAGGGGTACCACACATGATTGCCACTGAGGTCACAGTACCTATATACATCACCGAATGGAACATGGAGGAAATGAAAAAATACATCCTAAATGGTCCTAATAAACATCCTGGAGCTAATTACGTCATCCGTCCTGATGAAAGGAAGATCAGGGTATACGATGAGACTAAAGAGTCAATCATCGAGAAATTAGAGCCTGGATTCATAGTGGAAAGACACCTAATGGATGGTGATATTGTTTTATTCAACAGGCAACCATCCCTGCACAGAATGTCCATGATGGCCCACGAAGTAAAAGTATTACCTCATAAAACCTTCAGACTCAACCTATGTGTCTGCCCACCATATAATGCTGATTTCGACGGTGACGAAATGAACATGCACGTCTTCCAAACAGAGGAATCACGTGCTGAGGCAAAATCTCTCATGAGAGTCCAGGAACACATACTATCTCCACGTTTCGGTGGACCCATAATTGGAGGGATACATGATCACATATCAGGAGCATACCTACTCACAAGGGAAGGATCCAATTTCGATGAGGATGAAGTGTTCCAAATGCTTAAAAAATCCCAGTTACCATTACCAAAACCAGAAAATAAAAAATGGACTGGTAAAGAGGTCTTCAGTTTATTACTTCCCAAAGATCTTAACATGGTATACAAGGCAGAGATATGCCGTAAATGTGATGAATGCCTACGGGAATCGTGTAAAAATGATGCTTACGTTATCATAGAAAAAGGAGAACTGATTTCTGGGGCAATAGATGAAAAAGCTTACGGTGCATTCTCAGGCAAAATCTTGGATTCCATTGTTAAAGAGTATGGTACTGATCGCGCCAGAGAATTCCTGGATTCAGCCACCAAACTGGCCATTTCCGGTATAATGAAACGTGGATTTACCACCAGCACTGCTGATGAGGAAATACCCCGAGAGGCAAAGGACCGTATTGAAGAACTTCTTTCCAAGGCTGAAGAAAAAGTGGAAATGTTAATTGAAGCCTACCGGGATGATGAACTAGAAGCACTACCTGGCCGCAGTCTCCGGGAAACCCTGGAGATGAAGATCATGCAGGTACTCGGTGAAGCAAGGGACAAATCAGGAGAAATCGCTGAAAGCTACTTTGGAATGGATAACCACGCAGTTATAATGGCACTAACTGGTGCTCGTGGATCCATGCTTAACTTAACTCAGATCGCCGCATGTGTCGGACAACAATCTGTCCGTGGTGGTAGAATAGAGAGAGGTTACAGTAAAAGAACTTTACCTCACTTCCAGGAAGGTGATCTCGGTGCAAAGGCCAGTGGTTTTGTCCACTCAAGTTACAAGGCCGGTCTTGATCCGCTGGAATTCTTCTTCCACGCTATGGGAGGACGTGAAGGACTGGTTGACACAGCTATACGTACAGCCCAAAGTGGTTACATGCAACGCAGACTGGTAAATGCACTGCAGGATCTCTCAGTAAACACTGACGGAACAGTAAGGGACAACCGAGGAGTGGTTGTACAGACACACTATGGTGAAGATGGAATAGATCCCGCCAAAAGTGACTATGGAAAAGTTGCCGATATCGATCGTTTAATTGAAGAGATGAGAATTAAAGCCAAGTCTGGTAAATAATAGCCAATCAAAGTAGAATAATGATTAAACCGAATAATATAATAGAATTTACTCAAAGATGGATTCAGGTGGTTTTGTGGATATAAAAAAAGTTGAAAAGGTGGTCAAAAAGAAAAGGGCCAAATTTCCAGAGAAACTCATCCAAGAAATAGCTGAAGCAGCCGAAAGACATGATTTGGATGATAAAGAACTGGATGAACTGGTCAAAGAAATTAAAAAGGCCTATATAAGGTCGGAAGTAGAGTCTGGTGAGGCAGTGGGCACAGTTGCTGCCCAGTCAGTAGGAGAACCAGGTACTCAGATGACCATGCGTACCTTTCACTATGCAGGAGTGGCAGAACTAAATGTTACCTTGGGATTGCCACGACTAATCGAGATCGTGGATGCACGTAAGAAGATATCCACACCAACCATGGCCATATACTTTGATGAAGAACATGCCAGTGACGAGGAGTTCGTTAGAACCATAGCCAACAGGATAGGAAAAATAACCCTTAATGACATCCTCAAAGACTTCAATGTCAACTATGCTAATATGAACATGAGCATAGAGATAGACGAAGATCAGGTTAAGGAGAAACGACTTAACTATGATGAGGTTATGGCCAAGATAGAGAAAACTTTTAAAAGTGTAGAAATAAATAACAACCTACTCAGTTTTGAACCTAAAATTACTGATCCTAAACATGCAATTAGGGAACTCCGACTTTTAGCTGATAAGGTTCGCGATCTCCAGATAAGTGGAATTAAGAACATAGGGAAGGTCGTGATCCGTAAAGAAGGACAGGAATGGGTTATCCATACTGAAGGTTCAAATTTGGGAGCAGTCCTGAAAATGGATGGTGTGGACCCAGTCAGAACAACCACTAACGATATACATGAGGTGGAAAAAGTTCTGGGAATAGAAGCCGCTCGTAATGCCATTATTCGCGAGGCCCAAACAACCATGGAAGAGCAAGGACTCACTGTCGATGTGCGACACATCATGCTGGTAGCTGATATGATGACTTCTGACGGCATAGTCAAATCTATTGGTCGTCACGGCATCAGCGGAGAAAAAGCAAGTGTTTTGGCCAGAGCATCATTTGAAGAGACGGGTAAACACCTTCTCAGGGCCAGCATCAGAGGTGAGATAGATCATCTCACTGGAATAATAGAGAACATTATAATCGGGCAGCCAATACCACTGGGAACAGGATCAGTTGGCGTCATCATGAAAGATAAATAGGAGGCAGTAGATGGACGTAGAGAGAGGAATTCGAGTAGCAGTAGATACAGGTAATGTCACACTGGGATCCAGTAAAACAATTCAGGCCATGAAGCTTGGAAAAGGGAAACTAGTTATTATCGCAGAAAATTGCCCACAAGAGGTAACAGAAGACGTGATGCAATACTCCCAATTATCAGAGATCCCGGTTTACACCTTCCAGGGCAGTAGTGTGGATTTAGGATCAGTTTGTGGAAAACCATTCACTGTAGCTGCCATGGTAGTAAACGATCCTGGAGATTCCACCATACTAGAGATAGTGGGGTAAGACTGTGACCATCAAATTCAGCACCCATGAAATAAGGTACATAGCTCTCTTTGAGAGCATGACCGGGGCAACAGTAAAGGATTGCCTGGTGGATGATGAAAATGGCAAGATCACTTTCCTGGTTAAAAGAGGAGATATGGGTCTGGCCATAGGAAAAAAAGGAAGCACCGTCGCCAAAGTGCAGAAAACAGTAGATAAGGGTGTGGAGGTAATTGAACACTCCGACGACCCAGCAGAATTTATAGCCAATCTGGTAGCTCCTGCTAAAATAAGAAGTATAAGAATACTTCAAAAAGAAAACGGCGAGAAAATAGCGACCATAGAAGCTGATTCAAGAAATAAGAGAACTGCTATTGGAAAAGGTGGGCAGAATATAGAACGAGCCCGAGTACTGGCCAAAAGGCAGCACAATATAAATAATATAGTTATAAAATAGTTAAAAACCGGCAACGATCCAGATTTTACTGATCAAAAAATCCCTGATCCAGGGAAAACCCCAAAAAAGACCGATCAGGGAATAGTCATCGTATTAATGTTAACAAGGAGGAATTTCATTGCCAGGATTATTCGCAGCAAAAAAGCTTAAAAAGAATCGACAAAACTTCCGGTGGAAAGACACCGAATACAAGAGAAAAGCATTGGGCCTAGATATAAAGGCCGATCCATTGGGAGGCGCACCCCAGGCACGGGGAATTGTCATTGAAAAAGTGGGAATTGAAGCCAAACAGCCCAACTCAGCCATCAGGAAATGTGTAAGGGTACAACTCATCAAAAACGGTAAACAGCTAACAGCATTCGCCCCTGGAGACGGAGCCATAGGATTCATAGATGAACACGACGAAGTAGTCATCGAAGGAATTGGAGGGCCATCCGGAAGATCCATGGGAGACATCCCTGGGGTACGGTGGAAAGTCACCAAGGTGAACAACGTAGCCCTGGAAGAAATGGTTAAAGGCAAAATAGAAAAACCAGTAAGATAAGTGAGGTTATGATATGAGCTTCAAAGTATTTGACAGTTGGGAACTGGAAGAAGTCAAGGTAGAAGACCTGGGACTGGTCAATTACATCTGCCTAGACGAGATAATGGTCCCCCACACCATGGGGAGACATGTCAAGAGACAGTTCGCCAAATCAAGAGTATCAATTGTGGAAAGATTAATGAACAAGATCATGAGAACCGAAAGGAACTCCGGTAAGAAAAACAAGGCTTATAACATCGTAAAAGAAGCCTTCACAGTTATAAATAAACGTACCAAGGAAAATCCAGTCCAAATCCTGGTAAAAGCTGTTGAAAACGCAGCACCCCGGGAAGAAACCACCCGTATCAAATATGGTGGAATTGGTTACCAGGTAGCAGTTGACATAGCACCTCAGCGCAGGGTAGACCTAGCAATTGGTTTCATAACCAAGGGAGCACTCCAGTCAGCTTTCAAAAGGAAAAAATCCGCTGGAGAATGCCTAGCAGAAGAACTCATGCTGGCAGCAGAAGCAGACACCAGGAGTTTCTCTGTAGGTAAAAAGGAGGAAAAAGAGCGAGTGGCCAGATCAGCCCACTAAGTGGGTTAGCCATGAACTCTACAATATTTTTTTCTAAAATTTTTTTTTAGGTGATTGTTTTGAGTAGACGTACAAGAATGATCAACAAGATCAAAGAATTGATGTACGAACCGGATTACATCCGGAACATCGGAATCGTGGCCCATATTGACCACGGAAAAACAACCTTATCAGATAACCTACTGGCAGGAGCCGGTATGATATCCTCAGAACTGGCCGGAGACCAGTTGTACTTGGACTTCGATGAACAGGAACAGGCTAGGGGGATAACCATCGATGCAGCAAACGTTTCTATGGTGCACAAATACAAGGAAGACCAATACCTGATTAACCTCATCGACACACCAGGTCACGTGGACTTCGGTGGAGACGTAACCCGTGCAATGAGGGCAGTTGACGGTGCCGTCGTAGTGGTGTGTGCTGTGGAAGGAATCATGCCACAAACTGAAACCGTTCTGCGTCAGGCACTGAAGGAAAACGTGCGACCAGTACTTTTCATCAATAAAGTGGATCGGTTAATCAACGAACTGAAATTGGACCCCGAGGAACTGCAGCAAAGGTTCATTAAGGTTATTGCCAATGCCAACAAATTAATTAGTAATATGGCTCCCAAGGAGCTTAAAAAAGAATGGCAGGTAAAAGTGGAAGATGGAAGCGTAGCATTCGGATCCGCCTACCACAACTGGGCCATAAACATGGACATCATGCAGAAAACTGGTATAAACTTTAAAGACATCCTTGACTACTGTAATAATGAAAACCAGAAAGAATTAGCCCAGAAAGTACCATTATCTGAAGTATTACTGGGAATGGTGGTTGAACACTTACCAAGCCCCAATAAATCCCAACCTTACAGGGTGCCGAGCATCTGGTCTGGAGACATTGAAAGTGAAGAAGGGCAGGGAATGCTTAAAACCGACCCAGATGGACCACTGGCAGTGATGGTTACCGACGTTAGTATAGACAAACACGCGGGGGAGATAGCCACTGGAAGAGTATACGGAGGAACACTGGAGAAGGGAAGCGAAATATTCATGGTAGGAAGCCATGGAAAAGCACGGACCCAGCAAGTAGGAGTATATTTCGGCCCGGAAAGAGTTAACACCGACAAAGTACCAGCAGGAAACATTGTAGCCATCACCGGAGCGCGGAACGCAGTAGCCGGGGAAACAATCTGTGACATGGACCGAAAAATCGATGCCTTCGAAGGATTAGAACACATCTCTGAACCAGTGGTAACAGTTGCAGTTGAGGCTAAAAATACTAAAGACTTACCCAAACTAATCGAAGTACTAAGACAAGTTGGGAAGGAAGACCCCACGGTCAAAATGCAAATCAACGAAGAAACCGGTGAACACTTAGTGGCTGGTATGGGTGAACTCCACCTGGAAATCATAGCCTACCGTATCAATGAGAAAGGAGTGGAAATTGAAACCTCCGAACCCATTGTGGTGTACCGGGAAACCATTGCAGGAACAGCCGGACCAGTGGAAGGAAAATCACCCAACAAACACAACCGTTTCTATATAGAAATCGAACCATTAGACGAACCAGTTTACCAGGCTATCGTAGATGGGGAGATTAAGGAAGGCAGAGTTAAAGGGAAAGAATTAATCCCTAAATTCCAGGAATACGGACTACCCAAAGAACAAGCCCGAAAGGTCTGGGATGTCTATGACAAGAGCATCTTCGTCAACATGACCCGTGGTATACAGTATCTGGATGAGATCAAAGAATTACTCCTGGAAGGATTCGAAAGTGCCATGGATGATGGGCCCATAGCCAAAGAAAGAGTTATGGGAATCAAGATCAAACTCATGGATGCCAAGATACACGAAGACGCCGTACACAGGGGACCAGCGCAAGTCCTGCCAGCCATAAGAAAAGCAGTTTACGGTGCAATAATGATGGCTGAACCAGCACTACTGGAACCCATACAGAAGGTATTTATCAACACACCCCAGGACTACATGGGATCAGCCACCCGTGAGATCCAGAACCGAAGAGGTCAGATTCTGGACATGGGCCAGGAAGGGGACATGTCAACTGTGGAATCAAAAGTACCAGTTGCTGAAATGTTTGGATTTGCAGGAGACATACGTTCGGCAACAGAAGGCCGCTGTCTCTGGTCCACAGAGAACGCAGGATTCGAAAGACTCCCACGTGAACTTCAGAATACCATAATAAGGGAGATCCGACAACGTAAAGGATTATCTGATCAGCCTTACGGCCCTGAACATTACCTAGGATAAAAAATCTAAATATCCTAAACACTTAATATTGATACCCCTTAATTTTTTGGGTAGTATTCTCTACATGGAGAATACCATAAAAATCTGGATAAAACATAACCATTACTTGACATGGTCAATCCAGATCAAAATATTATACTGGTTAATTTAAATAGGGGAACCAATAAATTCAACCAGTACGCTTAGTAAGCTCTCTAAATAATCATAGTAAGAGAATTTTATTGGAGGAATATTTTATGGCTAAAGGAAAAGAACATATGAATTTGGCGTTTATCGGACACGTAGACCACGGTAAATCCACCATGGTGGGGCACCTGCTATTACAGTCCGGAGCTATCGCTGAACAGCAGCTATCCGACGGAGAAGACAAGTTTCGATTCGTTATGGACAAACTGTCCGAAGAAAGAGAAAGAGGAGTGACCATCGACCTGGCACACGCCCGTTTCGACACTCCTAAGTACGAGTTCACCATTGTGGACTGCCCAGGTCACCGTGACTTTGTTAAAAACATGATCACCGGTGCCTCACAGGCAGACGCCGCAGTCCTAGTGGTAGCAATTGATGATGGTGTAATGCCCCAGACCAAGGAACACGCATTTTTAGCAAGAACCCTGGGGATCAACCAACTCATCGTTGGTATCAACAAGATGGACCTGGTTAACTACAGTGAAGAAAAATTCAACGAACTCAAAGAAGAAGTATCCGAACTGATTAAAACTGTGGCTTACAAACCCAGTGATATCAACTTTATACCTCTATCGGCTTTTGAAGGGGACAACATAACCGAAGCATCTGCTAACACCCCTTGGTACAAAGGACCAAGCCTAGTTAAAGCATTAGATGAATTCTCAGCTCCTGAAAAACCAACTAATCTACCACTACGAGTACCAGTGCAGGATGTTTACTCAATCACTGGTGTGGGAACTGTGCCTGTGGGTCGTGTGGAAACTGGTGTAATGAATAAAGGTGACAACGTCATCTTTGAACCACCGGGAGCAAGCGGAGAAGTTAAATCCATCGAAATGCACCACGAAATGTTGGACAAAGCAGAACCTGGTGATAACGTAGGATTTAACGTCCGTGGGGTTGGTAAAAACGACATCCGCCGTGGAGACGTGGCTGGACATACTGACAACGCACCAACTGTGGCTAAAGAGTTCACAGCTCAGATCGTGGTCTTACAGCACCCGGGTGTTATCACCGTGGGTTACACTCCTGTATTCCACTGTCACACTGCTCAGGTTGCCTGTACCTTCCTGGAACTCCAGAAAAAACTGGACCCAGCAACTGGTCAGGTTAAAGAAGAAAACCCAGACTTCCTCAAGACTGGGGATGCTGCCTTTGTAGTAGTGAAACCTACCAAACCAATGGTCATCGAGAAGATCAAGGACATACCACACATGGGGCGGTTTGCTATCCGTGATATGGGTCAGACTGTCGCTGCTGGTATGTGCATTGATTTGGTGCCAGCAAAATAGATTTGCGACACATTTAATTGAAGGTAGACTGGGATTATCCTAGTTTACACTACCTTCTCTTTGTTTTTAATGGAGGAATAGAATAATGAACAAAGCTAGAATTAAACTCACCGGCACCGACCCAGAAAAGTTGGCCTATGTATGCGACCAGCTCAAACGTATCGCCGAGAGAACCGGCGTAGACCTATCCGGCCCCATACCCCTACCAACCAAGAAGTTAGTTGTGCCCACCCGTAAATCACCGGATGGTGAGGGAAAAGCAACCTGGGAAAAATGGGAGCTAAGAATCCACAAAAGACTGGTAGGAATCGAAGCTGATGAAAGGGCAATGAGACAAGTAATGAAAGTCAACGTGCCTGACAACGTGAGCATCGAAATAGAACTACGTAGTTAACTCATAGAAACTAATTCACAGCTGAAAACAACAGCTTAAAAAAATTACCCTCATATTTTATCTCTCTTTTTTCCAAATATGATGAAATATATCATTTGCCGGGATAGCCAAATCCAACCTTTAAAAAAGGTTGATCAAAAGTAACTCACATGCCGGGATAGCCTAGCCAGGTAAGGCGCGGGACTTGAGATCCCGTGGAGCTTTGCTCCTCCAGGGTTCAAATCCCTGTCCCGGCGTTATTCATCAAATAATTCTATTTCTTAAATAAGTCATTTTTTGTATTACTAAGATTTTTTTGCAAAAATAAATTTAACGATATTAAACATGTATTCATGGTTCTTTTGTTATGAATGGAGGGTATTTGTCCTTTGATAAAGTTCTAGTCAAAGTTTCAGTATCAAAATTATAATAGGTGGGAATATACTTAAATTGCAGTTTTCCATCCTCTAAACAGAGTTCCACATCAGCATCAAAAGCCACCGCATGATAATTTTCATTATCTGTAGGCATATCTCTGTAAAGCATTTGCTGTTCTTTCCAACATAATCGATCCTTTACTAGGTTAACATCATATACTCCGTAAATAATCCCTTCCATAGTATGATCATGAACGGTGGATGAGATTAATCTCATTATTCCTGTTATTTTAGAACTGCTCTTGCGTACAGCTAATTCATACCTAAATACGCTCACACCTGTGAAATCTTTTCTAACCTCACCAAGTACTTCATTTTCAGCCATTTGATATATTTTTTCATGAGTAATGGTAGTCATGTCAAAATGAAAACCATTTTCAGTACGTACTAAATTAGAAAAGAACATTTCATCGGTATAAAACCCTTTTAACTTGCCTCCTTCAAGTTTATATATGGTCTCATCAGTTAGCAATGATTTATCAATAACCTGGGTTTTTAAAAAATTGATTACTGCTTCTGTCACCATTTATGAAAACTCCTATATTTTTCATTAATTAATCACTACTTCATATAATTTCTTAGCTTAATATTATACTAAATCTTCTAAAGTCGATCAAAAGTAGTTTACAATACAGGTTAACCCAGTCAGGTGAGTCTCACGACTTGAAATCCCGTGGAGCTTTGCTCCTCCAGGGTTCAAATCCCTGTCCCGGCGTAATATTTCAATATTTTAACTTCTTTTTTAAGAAAAAATTTTTTTATCTTTCACAATCCAGATTCTTAGGCCTAAATCCCACCTAAAAATAATATGGCTGTAATTGCAGATTGTCTAGTGGGAATTGTGGAATCTGGGATATTACTGGGGCCAGTGAAGCTGTCTTGATACATTAAAAGTGGTGCGATAACGCTTACCATTAGAATAATTAAAAAGACAAATATAATGATTATTATTATCAAATTCCTGTTCGACTTTTTATTTGTTATTTCTTCATCATTGGGAGCGTATTCCTGTCTTGGTGTAAGCTCATCAGGGGAAAGGTGGTATTCTATTACTCCCCCACAATGACAAACGTCATAATCCTCAGGTGATTCTCCTTCCTGAAGCTCGTATATTCCGCCGCATTTTTGGCATTCCAAATATCCCATATAATAACCCTCATTTCTTGTATCTTCTGGTTTATATTCCCAAATAATCTTGTTCTAAAAAACCACAATAATACCTAAAATTATTGTTAAGTTACTACCATAAAAATATAAATGGAATAGTTCCCCCATAACCCCCTACCGTATCCATATTTTCCCTCATGCCCATTAATGCACTAAATACCAATTGTTGCCACTGCAACGAAAACTACTAAAAAAAATAACAAGTCTTACTATACAATGTTTCATTTGGATTGGTTTTATTGGATTATATGAATTTATATCCGTTTTCACGTTCCTATTTATTATAAAATTCTAGTTTTTCCCATCCTGATGAAATAAATTATCTAAAAAGAAATTAATTTTATTTTTTTAAGGATTTTAGGCACGGTCCAATGCAACTTCAATATCTAATTTTGATTCAAGATCGTCGATGTTGACTCCTAATGTAGTGAAAACATCCCAAACTTCATATAGTGCGAGTTGCATTAATTCTAATTCTAATCTTTGAATATCATCAGATCTTAAGCGAGTCAGCAAGCCACCATCAACATATTCTGCAAAAATCTTTATACTTCCTTCCAGTTCTTCTTCATCAAAAAAGACCAGAACATTAACCCATTCAATTTTCTCATGGGACAATGAAGAATTTTTAATTCTTTCCACTAATTGTTCTTCTATTTCCTCAATATCCTCATCCAGTATTGTTCTATCAAAATCCTGTAAAATCTGATCAATATCATCCTCTTGAACATCTAGTAAATTGTACTTAGCCATTAGTGCAGTTCTATCAACTGTTTCTACTTCTTCATTCTCCACCCCAAGATCTTCCACATCTCCGCTTAAAATGCGATTTTCATCAATTTTGTCGTCTATAGTGGTTTTTAAGTGTGTCTTGGTTGAATTTATTACTTCTGTTGTTTCCGGGAGGTCTTCTATGTCTAGTTTTTCCACAATAGTGTTGTTTTCATGGAGTGTGCTATTGAAGTAGTTATCTTCTAATATTGCAGATTCATCATCTGTTTTGATTTCTTCATTTGACTCTTCAAATTCTTCTAAATCCCTATTTTCACTTTGAAGAGCATCAGAATCAACATCGTTATTTAAGTAATCATTCTCCAATTGAATGTCACTTTCAATCTCTTGATCAATGTTATATTTTTCAAAAAGCTCCCCAAAGCTCTTCCTATCCGTTGCCTCGTGATCAATACTTTTTTCATGAGAATCTTCATTTTCTGAAGTTGTGATGAAGGTGGTGTTTTCTTGTTTGTGTTGTAGTCGTTGTTTGTATTTTTGTATTAGTTGTTCTTTTTCTTGTTGTTCTTGTTGTTGGGCTTGTTTTATGAGGGCTTGTTTTTCTTGGTTGAGGGTGGGGTTGGTGTTTTTGAGTTGGCCTTGTTGTTGTCGTTGTTTGTATTTTTGTATTAGTTGTTCTTTTTCTTGTTGTTCTTGTTGTTGGGCTTGTTTTATGAGGGCTTGTTTTTCTTGGTTGAGGGTGGGGTTGGTGTTTTTGAGTTGGCCTTGTTGTTGTCGTTGTTTGTATTTTTGTATTAGTTGTTCTTTTTCTTGTTGTTCTTGTTGTTGGGCTTGTTTTATGAGGGCTTGTTTTTCAGAGTCTATAGTTTTCGAGTGATTTTTTAGTTTTTGGCGTTCTTTGTATTTTTTCCGGATTCGCTCTATCTCCTCAATTTCTTCTTCAGGAGCCTCTTCACGATGAACCTCTAATTGTACAGTACTCATTCTCAGTTTCCCTCTAAAACATTCCTTGAGTTTCCACACGATTTGAAGATATAAACTTTCTAAATCCGCTTAGTTTTTCAGGTAATTAGTTATAAAATTATATCACTAATAAGGTTATAAAGCTCTATAAACCTTTTGATTCATTTCACAAGCCTTATTATTCCCTTTTATGAATAATAGTGGCTCTTGGCAAAATTGTGCTCTGATAAATTTTTATAACTGTGGTACGAAATTGTCAATATTTAATTATAAAAAGCAGTTTACGTCCGTTGCTAAAAAGTAGTTCTTTTTATAAAGTTGATATTACTTTAAAATTTAAATCCTGTAGATTTTTCATACAAAAGAGCCTGAATTGGTTTAAATCTTTAAATAACCAATAATTTCCTAAAATCACATCTTACAATTTATAAAATATATTAAATACAATTATATAATAATAAAAGGGGGGATGCTTTTGGAAACTTCTACCACTGGTACTAAAACTATTTCTATATTAAGGAAAGAACTAATTGTTTTCCTGGTTATACTGACTATATTGACTTTTATTCATTTTTTATGGTTTTATCTTAATTATGGCACATGGAATAACGTCCCAACATACACCACCCTTGTGCACATGCTGATACCTGCTTCTTCAGCCATTATATGTATGGTTCTCTTCCGGGATCAGGCCCTTACCCGTGAAACAAAATTTTTCTTGGGAATATTCGTATTATACACCATAGTTTTCCTGATTGAAAGTTTTTACAGGCCAATTATGCCTCAAACTCTAATAGAACTGCCAGTTATCAAAGAAATACCTTTATTATCATCATTAATCGCAATTTTTGGTTTTATAAGCATAATTATAATGAATCTTAAGAAGAAGTGGAGAGAAAGCCTTAAACTATCTAAATTATGGTTTGGAGTTAATAAAAAGTTTTTCATAGGTTTCACAGCATTATTTGCCATTATCGTCATCGTTCTTTTCTATTTAAACTATCTTTTTGGGTTTGGAGAATCCCTGTTGGGATATGACCCGGGAAATTTTATTATACTTTATCTTACCTTATTGGGTCTAAGTTTTTTCATTATCTGGCCCCAGTATTTTGGAGAAGAGTTCGGTTGGAGGTACTACTTGCAGGACAGATTATTCCCCTTATTCGGATCATATTGGGGAGTTGTGATTTTAGGGGTGATATGGGGAATCTGGCATGCAGGTAATATCTTTATGGGAATGAACTGGCCAGGACAACCCATATTCGGTAATCTGAACATGATCTTCATCGCCATAATCCTTGCAGTGATTTATGGTTACGCAGTACTGGTTACTAAGAGTGTCTGGATCGCAGTTGCCTTACATTTAATCACCGATACCACTGAAGTGGCTGCCATGATCTATCTTTCGCACGCTGAATCAATATTCGCCTTCGGATCTGGCATCTACTCCTTCCTGATCCTGGGAATATTTGCAGTGCTACTTATACTCCTGGATCAGAAGGTCTGGAAGAGTGTAAATGTGCTTAAAACATGATTATTATTTAATAAAAAAAATTCTTTCATGGGGGGATAAGTTTGAGTATATGGGCTATAATTGGTATTATTCTTGGCGTAATAATTTTGATTTTTGTAGTTGTGTGGATAATAGGTCATTCTGGAAGTTCTGATTCTGAAATACTCAAACCAGATGGCGCTATCACTGGGAAAGCATTGGTGGTATATGATCCTGGTTTATCAGGGGGAACCAAAACTGCAGCTACTTATATGGCTGAAGATTTAACAACAAAAGGTTATGAGGTTAAATTAGCCAGTGTAAAATCCGGCAACCTATCTGATCTGTCAGGATACAACTTCCTGATTGTGGGAAGCCCTACCTATGGGGCCAAACCTACAGAACCCATAACATCATATTTGAATAGTTTAGAAAATCAAAATAACATTACTGCTGGAGTTTTTGCCCTATCTGCGGGTGATAAACAGGATGCAGAGATAGTTATGAAAGGAATTCTTGAAAATAAGTCCATAACAGTTAAGGTTGCAGTTAAATACGGAAATTCAGCATTTGGATTGTCTGCAGACCGAAGCAAATGTTCAAATTTTGTATCTCAAGTTTTAGCATAAAATTAACCATTTAATAATATTCTAGATGACCAAAAAACTGGTATTGGGTTATTTGAACTTCCAGGCACTTTAATTAAATTAGATGGGGGTGATAATTGTGAAGACTGGTCTTATAATTGCCATAGTGGTTATAGTGTTAGGTGGTGTTTTGGCTGCAGGATATTTTTTAATGCAACCTTCTAAAAATGATACAGCCAATTTAACAAACAATACAACAACTGTTAACAACACAACGAATACGAGTTCTGGTAACACACAAGAGGGTCAGGACACCCAAACTCAAAATAGTTTAATATCCGCAGCTCAGGCCAAGGCTATTGCAGATAGCTACTTAAATTCCAATTCTCAGTATGTAAACTTTGATGCAGGCACTCCATCATTACAGGGAACTGTGTACTATGTGCCAATGGTTGTAAACAATGACAACGCACAATCATCCAAGGGAGCAGTAGTCGGTAATGTAAAGGTAGATGGCCAAACCGGTGCAGTCTTGGGGACTCAAAGCTGGGACATTGAAACAAATGAACCAATAAATGAACCACCATGACTTGATAAGAATAATTCAGGTATTTTAAGTCTGAGAGTGTATGGGACAAGAAATAATAGTCAGAGTAATTAAAACAGCTTCTGGCTTAATCTGGAAAGGAACATGATGGCAGTTTTTAAAAGTTATATTATCTTGCCACTCATAGAAATTGTATATTCTTTGATCGGTATGTCCTTTTCAGCCTTCTCCAGTGCCCTTTGTACGATAACCTCAATACCTGAGCAGCAGGGAACTTCCATATGTACAATTGTAATTGATTTTATATTTTGCCTTTCGAATATTTTGGTTAGCTTATCAATGTATCCTTCAATGAACTTATCCAGTTTGGGACATAGAATTATCAGAATCTTACCTTTAAGAAATTTCTGATGAAAGTTGGGGTATGAAAAGGGGGTGCAGTCAGCTGCTATTAACAGATCAGCATTTTTAAAAAAACGTGTATTCGGATTTAAAAGCTGCAACTGTATTGGCCAATTTTGGAGTTGGGCCTGTAATATTACTGGTTCCTCTTTTTGAATTTCATCTGACCTTAATTCCTGGGTTGCTGAACCAGGACAGCCGCAGGCCAATGGTTTCTCCTCATAGTCCGGAACTTCAATATTATTTTCCTTCAGAAATTCGGTGGCCTCATTTACCAATTCTTCTTGACCATGCTCTTGAAGATGTTGTAAGTGTGCCTTTATAACATTCGATCCGGCTTTAACAATGTTTTTCATAACTTTACGCTCATCATAGGGTTCAGCTTCCCTTCTCTCAACCTCTATAGCGCCCTCTGGACATTCGCCAATACAGGCTCCTAAACCATCACAGAATAGATCATTAATTAATCGTGCCTTACCATCAATGACCTGTAAAGCGCCCTCAGGACATCCGGTAACACAAACACCACACCCATTACATTTTTCTTCATTAATCTTGATAACATCTCGTTCCATAGTTATTCCCCATATGTCCATTATATCTAAAAATTCATTCTTAGACTATTTTTTGGGCATTTTATTTTTTTTTTACTGTCTAAGAAACGGAATATTAACTATCTTGATGAGTTCAATAATTAATTAAATCTAAATCTGCAGATCTACATTCAAAGTAATGATAATCTTTCAACTTCGGCCTTGAGATGTTTCAGACATGATTGGAGCAACATTTCCAAGTTTTCCTGCATCCGGTCGTGCATGTCACTACTCAACAGACCTTCCCACGATTCTTCTGTTCTGACAATGGTTTTACCATCCAGAAAGTCAATTTCACATACATGAATGGCGTTAAATCCCATCATCTTCCCGGTCCAGGCTAAAAGATGGGGTGGTTCAACATTTTGCAGTACGGATGTAATGTTTCCCAGTCCGGCTTTCCATTGAAATTGTGTTCCTGGTTCCATTTCTCCATGAGCTAAACAGAGCTTCACATCAGGGTTCCAATTGGGCCAAGCTTCAACATCAGCCAGGATCTTCCAAACAGTCTCTTGATCTGCTTCAATTTCAATTTCAGCCCTAGCCAACAACGGTGCCTCTTTATTGATACTAACCATTTTATCCCCCTATAATTATGTTTACTTGCCCCATATTAAAAGAACTATGTTGATATAGGGGTAAGATTAGATATAGAAAAGGGGAGGCATATGGCTGTTAAAAATGCGAAAACACTTAACAAATTTAGATGGTCTTTAATACTTGTCTTTTTTGTTGTAAATGTTCTCCTGATATTCACTTACAAAGACCCTGACTTGCTGGCCATGGACTCATTCTTGGTGACTGCTATTCTATTCATACTTGCAGTTCTTCATGGATCAGAGCGCTATGGTAAAAAGAATATACTGATTTTTTTCTTGATTACTTGGCTTGTGAGCTTCTTTTTTGAAAATTTAAGCATAGCTACTGGGTTCCCTTTCGGGTTTTACCATTATTCTCCAACTCTGGGCTTGTTAACTGTCCCTTTAATAATTATATTTGCATATTTTTCCATTGGATACCTTGCCTGGATGTTATCACACGTATTAACCGGCCAATACACAAAAAAACTTGAAGGAAAACAAATATTCATTGTACCATTCGTAGCTGCCTTTTTAATGGTGATGTGGGATTTAACTGTTGACCCTATTTCCTCAACTTTACAGGGCCTCTGGGTGTGGACTACTCCTGGAGCTTATTTTGGTGTTCCAATCTCCAACTTCTTCGGATGGTTCCTGGTGGTTTATTTATTCTTCCAAATATTTGCCTTTTATGTGTATAGGTACGATAAAATTGAACCTAAGAAAGAGTTGAATCTTTTAAATAAACCTTATTGGGCTGAAGCTGCATCGGTGTATGGTATCACTGCCATGGGTACCATACTGTCAGTTTCCTACCAGTACAATGACATCACTGTATCCATGGCTCTGGTTACTGTATTTACAATGATATTTGTGGCCATACTGGCCGTGATTAACATTTGGAATAATCCTGATTTAAACTAAGAAATTTTGTAAATTCTTTAATCTTTTTTGATTACAGTATTGAATATTTTAGTTTCTCTTCCAGATTTATAAAGGAAGTCACACTTATCACCGCCTTCAGCCAGTGTCCGTGTCCGATGCAAACCGAGATCTCCACATTCACTCATTAAAATATCCATCGCGCATAAATAAGGTGTGAATTCATCTGCTTCATGTTCATGGTATAATTTTTGTATTCCACATTCAGTGAAATAAGTACCGAAATCAAATTCATCATTTCCCTCTATGAATTCATAAACCCAATCTCCAGGATACCTTTTTTCTCCAGAAATTTTGGCAGCATATTTTATGTAGGGGATAAATTCCGGATTGGTCATGGGAGGAACTAATTCGGGGTGATCATCAAATTCTTGTTCTGCTGCCCTATAGGCCATTTCTCCAATTTCTTTTAAAGTTTTCCCATGTTTTTTTAAAACTTTATAAAATGCAAGGTTTTCTGCAGCGCCAATAAGATCAGAGGTTAGAAAATTTTCATCCCCACCTATATATGGTATTTTTTCATAAATTGATTCATATTCTTCTTTAATTTCTCCCATAACATCGTTTTTGAATTTTTCATCATATTGTTCTTCGATTAAAACACCAATACGTTCACAAAAGCCTTCAAATTGAGCAAAATACTCTGATTTTTTGGATTTGTAAAACTCTTTTTCTTTTTCCATACCATTACCTCCCATTAAATTAAGGCTAGGTAGATGAATGTTTCTAAATCATTATTATTCTTTTTTACTTTTCTCGGTTCGCCTATATCCGAAATATATTAAAACAACACATATTATCAGGCCTATAATTGCAGGAGCCAATATTGACATTCCAGATTCCCCTCCAAACGCCGCACTCCAGAGAATTTTTGCCAGAGCAATAAAGACAATAACTGATAGTCCAAAAAGGAGGTTACGCTTCCAGAAAGCGGCTCCCAGGGCAATCAATGAAATTGGGACAATAAGGGTCATTAATATTTTTCCGATTCCCCAAGTTGCTGTCAAATAATCCATTTCCACTTGTAGGAATTGATTAACCTGTTCGTTGGAAATTATTGGCTCAGGAAACCAGAACATGCTTGACAGTAGCAGGAATATTGTCGCGGAAATACCTGCCCAGCTTCTTTTATAAGCGAAATAACAGAAAGGTATTAAAAATAGAGGTCTTATATACCAGCTTAAAATGTTATGATGTCGGGCCCAGGCCCAGTTAAAGAAATCTGAATTGGTCATGGCCAGAAGAAAGGCTAGAGTAAAAAGCCCAAATACTATGGCTATTATTTTGTCATATTTCCTTATTTCAATATGTTTCATATAATATGCCTCCTGATATCCTATTTTATTGATTTTTTTTACCCAGCCCATATTTCATAAAATCCACATAGTGATTGAGATTTTGGACCATATTCTCCAGTATGAAATCCTCCTCAGTGCTAAATATCTCATTAAAATTCAGAAGTAAGAAACTCATTAATTGTACAATGAAGTCCTGAGAGAATCTATTATCGAAATCTCCCCTTTGTACGGCGTTTTTCACCATTTCGCCCATTATGGTTTCGGTTGTAACTTTTAAGCTGTTTTTAGCATCTTCATAGATTTGATTGCCTTTTTCTTTGGCAAACATTATACTTAGATGATGGTATTGGGGGTAACGGGCTGCGAATTCCATTCCAATCCTTGCCTGAATCTTAAATCCTTCAAAAATATCCTTTTGGTCAAAATCAATGTCCACTTCTTTAATATGACTATTCATAAACTCCCATTTGGTTTTATTAGCAGTATCAAGCAGGAATAGATAAAGTGACTGTTTATCCTGGAAATGATAATAAAAAGTACCCTTGCTAATGCCTGCATTTTTAATTATAGAATTTAGAGAAGCGTTTTTATAGTCATTCGTTGTAAACTCATCTAATGCGGCTTTTATGAGTTCTTTTTTCCTTTTAAATGATTTTTCCTTCATGGAATCGACTTTTAAACATTTTTTAACAAGTAATATATTAAGGGAGATTTTTTTCCTAACTTTTTGCATTTGCTTTAATGTAGATCCTCATCTTATATAAACCAGGTAGTCTAGACTGTATGGTATATAAGGATGAATATGTTGAATAAGACAAATGAAGTTGTTTGATTCAAGTGGGAACAATATGATGATGGTTTCCATAATCACACGAAGGTTAAAAGAAGGCAAAATCTATTATTTTCATCTTGATTCATTAATTTGCCAGTATTTCACTTAGATTTAGTCCAATCACTCCCACTACTATGACTAATAAAGATACAATTTTTAGGATATTGTAGGGCTCCTTGAAATACATTATTCCTATAATTGATACTCCAAAGATACCAAGACCGGCCCATATTGCATATGCAAAACTTAAATCGAATTTTTTTAAAGCAAACATGAATATAGCTATTCAATCGCCCAAAAAACGAATGTTAATATGGAGGGGTATAGTTTTGTAAACCCATCAGACATTTTCATGCATGTAGAGCCCATCAATTCAGCGATAATGCCAATAGCTAACAGTAACCACTTCATTTTGTTTACTCCATTTATATTATCTCTTTTCCATTATAAGATGTATTTAATGAATATTATATGCATTTTCTTCATTCAAACCTTCTGAATAATAATAACAATGGAATTGGCCATTACAGCGGAGAAGTTCTGATCAATTTCTCTCTGGTCTTTATTAAGTTCTTCATTAAGCTTTGAATCTCCAGGATACTTTTCATTAAACTCTTTAATCAGTTCTTGTAGAGGAGTATAATAATCTTCCCACCATACCTTGTATGGTAATTCAAATTCATTAATTAGTCTGTAACCATGTTTTTTAACCATTTCAAGCTTTTTTTTCTTATCTTCATTGTCATCATGAAGCACTATAAATCCATCTGGTTTTAAAAAGCGTCTCCAGTTTTTTATACTTTCTTCAAAGCCCATTACAAATACTGAGCCTTCTGCCCAGATAATATCAAAACTTTCTAGAGGAAAATCCATGGTGAAAATTGAATCATTAATAACTTTGACCTGATTATCCAATCCCTGATCCTCTATTTTTCTTCGAAGCATCTTTAGTGATGTTTCATCATTATCCAGTCCAATGATGCGCCCCCCTGATGACTCTGCTAATTTGAGTGTAGGAACTCCGGTGCCACAACCAACATCTAAAATATGAGGTTTATCCATTATAGGGAGTAATCTAAAGGCTTTTTCGGTGTATTTGTTTAAATTCTCTCGTATATGGTCCTTTTCGCACCTATACAAATCTAGATTTGCCATATATTGGTTTCCTTATCCTTAAATTTGAGGTTAATCTAAGATTAAACTAGTTTTTAATATTCTACATCCAACGAAACAGTAAATTGAAAATGATTTATGTCATTAATCAAAAACTCCATATCCTTTAAATTTATTCTACCTTTGTAAAACTTCTTATTTCCATTAACAAGTATTAGATCCTCGTATACTTCATTGAAATCAGCATTTTTTATTTTTTCCACAGTATCATAATTAGAATTCACCAGTAAAGTTGCAAAAGCAGGATTAACATAACGCAACCTTGAAACATCACATAACTTAGCTAAAATCAGCAGTTCCCGGTCATCAACACCCCATTCATTCTTTAAATTATTTCTATCAGTTTTACTTGCCACTTTATCATATAATTGGAGAGTAGTTTTAATACCCATCTCTTCAAGCATCTTTTTGGTTTTTGAACTTAAAAAAGTAAAATCTTTAAGCTTCCTGGCCTGAGGATGATAACTATTCACTTCACGCCGAAGAACAGTTAAATAGTCAACTGGAAGAGAAGTTAGCTTGGAAAAAACATTAATTTTATCCTTATTTTTCAATACCTGTTGTAATTCATACATATTTCTTATGCCATGGGCTTCAAAGGTTTCAAACTTTCTATCAATATCATTTAAGAGTATCATCTGACTTGGAAGTAATCTACTAGATTTTAATTTATTTTTAAATGCATTCAGAGAAACATTGCTTAAATCGATATAATATCCCATGGCTATTCCCCCAAAAAATATTCTAGATATTCCTATCCTGTAAGTTCTTTTATGAAATAATATATTTCCCTTAACAATGTTTAATATGAGCACAATATTATATAGTAGTATTATACAATTCATAATGTAGATTAAATTCCTATTTCAGAATTTTAAATAGCTAATTTTTTAAAGTAGCTAATTTTCTCGACTCTTATATAATAAATCAACATCTTAAATGTATTTAAATTATTTTAAGGAGTCATCTGAGAATAAAATGATATTTGATCTATATTTATTAATCATTAGGGGAACTAAGGATGAATTCGAATGATTCAAAAAAAGAAATAGACCAGCGCATTGCCATGATCACAGGAGAACCCAAGAGGGCTATCCGGGTACTTTCAGTGCCAATGATCATTTCCATGTTTCTCATCATGGCTTACAACCTGGCAGATAGTATATGGGTTGCTGGTCTAGGTCCAAATGCCCTGGCTGCTTTGGGATTTATAAACCCCCTGTTTTTTATTGTCATTGGGTTAGGCAACGGTCTGGCGGCTGGTGCTACATCCTTAATTGCCAGGAGTATAGGTGCAGATAATAAGAAAAATGCAGACAATGCAGCAATTCACTCCATGGTTCTTACTCTAGCTGTTTCGCTGGTTTCAACCATAATTATACTAATATCCCTATCAAACATCCTCTTCTTGGTGGGTGCGGGTGAAACAGTAGGTCTGGCCACACAGTATGGTCAAATTGTATTTGGAGGGATGATATTATTCATGTTCTCCAGTGTTGCCTCAGGTATACTAAGGGCAGAAGGGGATGCAAACCGGCCTATGTATGCTATGGCTGCCACTGCCATCCTGAATATAATAATAGATCCCATATTTATCTACTATTTTGGATGGGGAGTTAAAGGGGCTGCTTGGGCTACAATAATCTCTTCAGGCATTTCATGTATCTTAATGGTCTACTGGTTATTCCTTAAAGGGGATACTTATATTTCTTTCTCCAGAGAAGACTTCAAAGCCAGCTGGAAGGTGGTAAAAGATATTTTAATGGTAGGACTACCTGCTAGTGCTGAATCCTTTGTGATGTCAGTTTTGGGGGTGGTTTTAAACCTAATGCTGGTGATTACGGGAGGAGCAGCAGCAGTGGCAGTCTACACCGCTGGTTGGCGAGTGGTTATGATGGCCATGATAATACCAATAGGGATAGGCACAGCTGCTATCACAGTTTCCGGAGCAGCTTACGGGGCTCGGAATTATAAAAACCTCTCTAACGCCCTTAGTTATTCTGCTAAGCTAGGATTGGGAATCGCCTTAGTCACCGCCACAATCTCCTATGTATTCGCAGGATACATAGCAAACATCTTTTCCTATTCCTCCCAGAGCGCCTTCATGGCACCTTCCATCGCATCTTTCCTCCAGGTGATGTTCCTGTTCTATCTCCCGGTTCCTCTGGGAGTCACTGCCAGTTCAGTCTTTCAGGGTATGGGTAAAGGAATAACCTCTCTAATACTCACAGTACTCCGGGAAGTAGTCTTCATATCCTTCTTTGCCTACCTATTTGCCTTCATACTGGACTTCGGAACGGTGGGTGTATGGTGGGGAATAGTAGTTGGAGGAGGAATAGGCTGTATTGTGGCCTATATCTGGGCGAATATGTTTATAAATCGCCTAAAAAGAATTGACGGATATTTTGAAAAGGAATATTAATTTTAATAATATTCCTTTTTTAAGGTGTCATTGTAGAACCAAACACCTGAAACACTACCATCTGAGTGTTCATTTCTTTTTGCAGTGATATTTATCTGTTTTGTATATTTAAATGGAGCTTTAGCATCTACATAATACATGGTTGTTCCATTGGGAAGTTTTACAACTTTATAGAACTTTCCATTTTTATCCACAGGAACATTTTCTCCATTAATGGTTATGGTAGCATAATCTTCAGTAGTACCAGATATGTTCAATGTATCTATATCTTTGTCCATAGCCGAATCTTTACTTGTTATTTCTAAATTTGTGGGCCCTACTCCAATAAAATAAAATACAATAATAAATATACTTATCATCCCACCAGCTAAGATTAAATTTTTTGGTTGCATAATTAAACTCCAATAATCAAAATTATTATTATCCATGAATTTTACGGTAAACCTTAAATACTTATGTTCATGATGAAGTGAAAAGTTTGATAAAAAGAGGATTAGAGCTTTTTCAATTAAAATAAATGATTATTAGGATTCTTAACTTGATAGTAAAAAATCATATTAATAAATTAATAGATAGAAATATAATTATAAAAAATATTTAGAATCTGAGATAACTTTATCTAAATTACTATATTTTAAGCATAACAAGGGGGAATTTCGGGTGGCTAGATGGACAATTCATAAAGGAACGGCGTTGATAATAATAATTGGTTTTTTAGTTGTTGGAGCAGGAATGATATTTTACAGTTATCAGGTTTCTCCAACGGCCCTTACTGATGATGGTTATCCGCTCAAAGAGTTTCTTCTTTATTTTGGGATATTTTGGATTGTTCTTCCCATTGTTCTCTTGATTGGTGCAACAATATACATTAAACTGCAAGATAAGAGAGAAACAAATCTTAGAGTAAATGGTTTACGGGGCCAAGCTAAAATTCTTAGTGCTGAACAGACAGGGAGATATGTCAATGAGCTTCCTCAAGTTGAATTCCTGCTGGAAATAACAATAGAATATGGGGAAATTTACCAATTGAAGCATAAAGAAGTTGTAGGTATGCTTCAATTGGGCGCGATACAAGCAGGTGCTATAATTCCGGTCTACGTTGATCCTAATAATAAAAAGAATATTCTGCTTGATTATTAGAATACTAGTCTATTTAAAAAGTGAATTCAAATATTGGGGGGAATCTTAATGTGGGATGTACCTAAATGGATGTATCTAATAATAATTGTTCCATTTTTAGTCATTGGGATAGGAATTATATTTTATGGATATACAAGTACTCCAGAAACCCTAGCTACTGATGAAATTCCTTCTAAAGAAATTCTTTATTTGGCAGGAGTACTGTTCATGGTCATGCCAGTTATTTCAGCATTGGGAGTAAGGTTTTTCTATAAACGAATTAATGATAGAGAAGTAAACCTTATGCAAAATGGATTGAAAGGCGAAGCAGAAATCCTCAGTGCGAGTCAAACTGGTATGTATTTGAATGAACTCCCTCAAATCAAGTTTTTACTTAATATAACATCGCCATATGGAGAGAATTACCAAATGGAACATAAAGATGTTGTAAATATGCTTGACTTGAGTTCAATAAAGGTGGGAGCCAAAATTCCAGTTTTTATTGATCCAAATAATGAAAAAAATATCCTGCTTTTATACAAGTAAATCTGAAAAATATTAAAAAGAAATGAAAAAGAATTTAAGAGTTCAACTCTAGAGTTCCAGATATTCTTTTACAGTTTCTTATGGCAGAGCCACCAATCATAACATGCAAATTCGCCTGTTTTTGCTTTTTCGAGTCTTTCTTGGGCGGCTTTTTTATCTTTGGCAGGGGGTACGATGACATGGTCATCTACCAGTTCATTGTCAGGCCAGTTAGCAGGCATGGCCACACTGTTTTTATCTGCAGTTTGCATGGCTTCCACCACTCTCAGGATCTCGTCCATGTTTCTTCCTAATTCTTGGGGGTAGTATAGGATGATTCTTATTTTACCTTTGTCATCCACCACAAAAACGGCTCTCACAGTGTTGGTTCCTTTTCCTGGGTGTATGAGGCCAAGTTTGTTGGCAACGGCTCCGGTATCTGCAATTATGGGGAACTCGATTTCAACATCTAGGTTTTCTTTTATCCATTCTTCCCATTTCAGATGTGCAAAAACTTGATCCACACTCATACCAATCAGTTCACAATTCAGTGCTCTGAATTTGTCGTATCTGGTCTGGAAAGCGTAGAATTCTGTGGTACAAACTGGGGTAAAATCAGCAGGATGGCTGAAAAGAACAAACCATTTGCCTGAAAAGTCTTTTGGAAGTTCCATCACGCCATGGGTTGTTTCTACAGTCATTTCTGGAAAGTCATCACCTAAAAGTGGCATTCCTTTATTTTTTTCATTTTCCATAATATCACACCACTTTTTAATTTTGTTCAACATGATATTTGTTCTTTTTGAAAATAGAACTGTTCGGAAAAGATATTTCCTTTTTTTATCATTTTATAGGTTTATAGAGTCAAAATAAATATTAAAAAAATCTTTTTAAATAGTTAATTTAAGATTTCAATTAATCAATTTCTCTTTTTTCAAATATTTGCATGTAGAAGTATTCTCCCACTTTAACCAGTGCAATAGGCTCCATTTCTATGAGATTTTTCATTTCTTCAGGAGAAACTCTCATGTTCTGGGGTGGACCCATTGGGGTTTCCTTTTTTTCAATTTCTACCATTGCTAATCTGCCATTTGGCCTTAATAATCTTTTTACTTCATTTTGAAAAGTTTCCTTTTTTTGATTTGAAAAAATGTGGTAAACTGTTGAAAGATAAATGAGGTCTATTGAGGAATCATTTATTCCTGTTTCACGGGTAATATCTGCTTTGATTGGTGAGATATTGGTTCCTTTTGTTTTGTTTTTCAGTATTTCTATTGCTTCTTGTGATTGATCCAGGGCGTAAACTTTTCCAGTATTATTTACTAATTGGGAGAATTCCATGGCCATATATCCATTACCACATCCAGCATCGATGATTGATTGTCCGGGTTGTATATTAAGTTCTTTGAGAATCCTTTCTTTATCCAGTAGCATTTCAGTTGAATTTCCTTTATGATGTCCATGTTGATTGTTTCCCATTTTTAGATTTCTCCTTAGAAATTTAATTCGGATTTATAAATTTATTCATAATATATCTTTTTATTGCAATAAAAGTCAAAAAGCCTAATTTACACCTATAACTTCTTATCGGTTTTATTAGCCTTGGAGTGTTTCAATATCCTGATTATTCCCAGTATAAAATTAGTTCGAGGTACTTCTTCAATGTATTTTTTATACTCGTCTCCAAATTTTTCAATCTCAAACTTATCAGTCCATACAATATCAATGTATAAGAACAGAATCACTACCACTCCCATGGCTGTAATTAGCCAGTTTTGTGAGATGAGGATCATTGCCAGGCTGAGCAGTATCCCGGCGGTATATTGGGGATGTCGGATAATGGAGTAGATGTTAGATGTTACCAGGGTTTTGGTATGCACATAACTTTCCCCATTTTGTACTCCTCCCTCTTTTTTAAGTACAATTATGGGTAAAAATCCGAAGATTACTGAAATTGCCCAGATAATCCATCCAGCATACATTAAGAAGTCTATCTCAGCTTCATTATACACGCCAAATATAAAAACCAGTAAAAATTGAATTATAAGCAATGGGCTCCATATACAGCTGAGTATATATTCCTTCAACTTCATATCTTTCCACTTTTTTTATGTATCCTAATATGTATTTAATGTTTTCAAGTTTTCAGAAACATCTTTTCAATCCAGAACAACTGAAATTGAATTTATTAGGGGCTGAAGGGAAAAAATATTTAAACACATTGGTGGGGTCAATTATGCCTTTTTATTCTCATTTGTTTTATAAAAACATTTAAATCTATTTTTTTCTTGGTATGCAATCCACTTGGTGCCATTTACTTTGTAGTAGTATTTCCTTTTTATCTTTCTGGTCTTCCCTTTCGTATCTCCATACAATTTTCAGGGTGTGAAATAGGTTCAAAACCTACTTTACGATAGACTCCATGGGCATCTTCAGTAATCAGCATCCAGATATAAACATCTTCCAATTTCTTATGGGAAATGATGTAATTCAACATTTCCTGACCGACCCCTTTCTTTCGATGGGTTTCTTGGACATAGACGTCTAGAATAAAAGCAAATCTAGTTTTATCAGAAACAACACGAGCGTAACCTATTTGGGTTCCATCTTGTAGGAATGCGCCTATGACCAGTGAAGAATTGTACGCCCCCTGTTTTACTTCGTTATTTTTAATTCCAGGACTCCAATCTGCCTCAGAGAGCATTTGGGTTACTTTTTCAAAGTCCATTTCATCTATTCCATTTTTAATTATGACTTTTTCCATTATATAATTCCTCATTTCCATTACTATAAGAAATTTGAACAGCTTTATCTTCGTATCCTAGAAAGGCGGTCACTTAATGATATAAACGCGTCAAAAACAGGCATAATCAGAGTTCCTGCGATTTTCACTTTGTATTTAAATCCACGTCCCTCAAGTTCACGGGAGACATCATTTAATAGTTCAGGTATTTCCAGATCTTGGGGACAAGCTCTCGTACATCTTTTGCATTCGTTACAGAGTCCGGCGTAGGCTTCCTGACCGGAAAAAACCCCTCCTAACATACCCAAATAATCAAAAGATGGACTTTTATTAAACATATACTTCTGGTTGTAGAGGTTAAAGCAGCGTGGTATGTCTACTCCACGGGGGCAGGGCATACAGTAGCCACATCCAGTACAATCGACTTTCATGAGATCTTTATACACTTCTTTAGCCTGTTCATAAAGCCCTAATTCATCTTCAGTTAACGAATTGGGTAAAGCTTCTTCTGCAACCTTCAAATTTTCTTGAACCTGGTCCATTTCACCCATACCCGAAAAAACCGTGGCAACTTCAGGATGGTTTAAGACCCATCGAAGTGCCCAGTCTGCAGGACTTCTTCCGGTGTCGGACTCTTCCCAAATTTCAAGTGCCTTTTCTGGAACTTTTCCAGCCAGAAGTCCACCTTTTAAAGGTTCCATAATGAATATGCCTATTCCTTTGGAGTGGGCGTATTCTAATCCTTCGGTCCCTGCTTGATTTTGTTCATCCATATAATTGTATTGAATTAAACAAACATCCCATTTGTAAGAGTCTACAATTTGTTTAAAAGAATCTAAATCGGCATGGAATGAAAACCCGATGTTATTTATTTTCCCTTTTGCCTTGGCATCTTTAAAAAATTTGAAAACTCCCAGTTTTTTTAGCTTTTCAAATTTTACCATACTTAGGTTGTGGATGAGGTAATAATCAATGCAGTCTGTCTGGAGTTTTTCAAGTTGAATTTCCAGATATTTTTCCATGTCCTCATATTTTCGAACAGACCACGACGGCATTTTGGTACAAAGTTTTACTTTCTCCCGGTATCCGTCTTTAAGGATTTCACCCAGGAATGATTCACTTGCACCGCCGTGGTAAGGGTATGCCGTGTCGATAATATTTACACCCTGGTCTATGGCATAATATATCTGTTCTTTAGCCTTTTCTTTGTCGATCATACCGTTTTTTGTGGGTAATCGCATTGCCCCGTATCCCAATGCGGAAATTTCATCACCATTTTTTTCAATTTTCCTGTACTGCATTATCACACCTCGTTAGATTGACCTGTCAGTCTAATATTTACCTAAAAAATTATGCTTATCTGGATATTCCATCCCAGAATAGTTCAAAGGAAAGATCTATGTTTTTATTGTTCATTTTTTCAGGATTTTTTTCAAAATGCATTATAGTGTTAAGTATATTGCCCCAGAAACAATCCATTAAAAGTTCATCATACATTTCCTTGATTTGATTGTCATTGAATCCTTTTTTATAGACTTTTAGGAGTTCAACGAATTTGTCTTCAATTCTTCCCTTGGTGAAGGATGTTATGTATGGGGAACAGTGGAATGTCATTATGAAATTGAATTTGTATGGCTCTTTAAGACCTAAACATACAAATTTCAACCATAAAGATTTAACATTGTCTTTTAAGGCCTTATTATTGTCGTAATCTCCTTCTACTTCTTCTAAGATGTTTTCTTTAGTGTAAATATATAAGCGATCAATGAGTTCTTCTTTAGTCTTAAAATAGTGGAACAGAGTACCAGTAGCTACTCCTGCGGTTTTTGCAATTTCTGCAGTGGAAGTACCGTGAAATCCCTTTTCTACAAAGAGTACTAGGGATGTGTCAAGTATTTTTTGTTCTTTTTCATTCACTATGTATCATCCTTAAAGTTCATTAAATAAATTCATTAGACTGATTAGTCGATTTAGTATTTAAGTCTTCCCATGTAATGGATTCTGGGTAGAAGAAATGATAGGATAATGGCATATCATTCTTGAAACATAATTAATATAAGGATACCATGAAACCTGTCAGCAAATTAGATCAATTGAAAAAGGCTCTTAAAGACAAGAACTGCATTGTGGAGAAACATTCAAGTGTAATGGAAATTACCTTTGAAAAAACTGAGGATGCAGAATGGTTTGAAGCTATTTTTGGAGATTACCAGATGCAGTCAGCTGTGAGCTGTTTGATGTCCATGCAGGGTGCAAATGCCCAGCACAAATATGTTTTCAATATTAAAGACATGGATAAATTTATAGAACTTTTAAAAGAAGAATAAAATGTTGGGCAATGATTTATTATTATTTTAAAACCGCATTTTCACTTCAGAAAAAAAAATAAAAATAGATTGAATTCTATCTGATTTATAACGTTTTATCCAAGCGCTGGATTGGCAAGGGGGGTCAGCAGAACGACAATAGTCAGTATAATCCCAATAATCACTAAGGGGATCCCTGCTTTCAATATCTCTTTAATCTTCACATATCCTGATCCATAAGCCATTGCCACTGTTGGATCAGCCATGGGGAGCATAAAAGATAATGAACAAGCAATTGCCACTGGTACTGCATAGGTGCCTGCTGATAGTCCCTGGGCTTGAGCAAGAGTAACGGATAAAGGTACCAGTATGGCTGATAGTGCTATATTAGACATTACCTGCGTGATGCATACTGCAACTATCATCAGAACCACCATGATAAGGAGTGTTGATGGATCACTGCCCATCAAGCCAACAATATCTTTAATAAGCCAGTTTGCTGCATTAGTATTGAGCAATGCTGCTCCAAGACTCAATGCCCCTCCAAAGAACACTATTAACCCCCAATCAACACTTCGTTGAGCTTCTTTCCAGTCAATAACTTTGAATATGAAGAAAAGCACGGCTCCGATTAAGGCAATGGAATAACTGTTAAGTCCAGTCCAACTGGTGGTAACCCACAAACCAATAGTAAACAAGAGTATCACTAAGGACTTTTTTTCAACCTTGGACATAGGTCCTAATGACTCCATTTTATTGGTTACTGTTTCTTTCCCTCCAATTATCCCGCTAACTTCAGGTTTGAATATTATTCCAAGCAATTTCCAGATTATAATCAGCAGGATAATGGATAGGGGGAATCCGAATATCATCCAACTAGCAAATGGGATTTGGGTGTATGCAGCTGCCATAAGGTTAGGAGCGGTACCAATCTCGGTGCCGAAACCACCAGCCAGTGAACCGTATGACGCACCGAGCACCATAGCCTTTGCAAAATTACTTTTACCTTTTTCAGGGTCATTAACGCCCATTAAAGGGATAATTTCCTTGATAATGGGGAGGAGCATTGCAAATGCCACCACATTTTCAATCCAGGCAGATAAAATTCCTGTTGAAAACACAGCCACAAAAAGACTCCGGTCCGGGCTGGTACCAAACTTGTTGAGCATGGCATAGGTTAAGCGTGTTGCCAATCCACTTTTTCGGATTGCTTCGGCAATTATAAAACCACCGATCATAAGGAAGATTATTGGATTTGCAAATCCGACTACTGCTGCATCAAAACTTTCAACACCAATTATGGGTTGTATGAATAGAATTATTAAAGAAGTAACAGCCAGATGCACTGCTTCAGTCGCCCACATTATCACAGCGAATACAAGTAAAGCAATTGCTGCGTGGCCGGGATAGCTTAAACCCTCCATAGGGATAAGCATCACTATTATAAAAGCAATTATAGCTAGGGGCATTCCCCAAGTTTTCAAGTTAATGTTGATATTCGTTTTCAAGCCTCCCATAATTAAATAGATAGAATAAGATTTACTCCAATATAAAATTATATTATTTTGGGTAAATTATATTAAATAAAATTTTACTAAAATAATATAAATGGTATGACATACTCTTTTTTTAAAAAATAAAATATAGAGATAGTATCTTAAAATTAACGTCATAAAAAAAACAAACCAGGTGATGTAAAAATGAATTTGAATCTATTGGCCGCAATTTTATCTATAATAGTTGTATTAATTGGTCTTTATGAGATTTTCGGGTTGGGAGTATATAGTTGGTCCAACTATCTTAGCACTTTCCTATTTGCCATAGTGTTTATACTGGAAGTTAACATCATCAGAAAGGCAAAAAATGAAAAATAAATATTGAATACAATTTCTGCCATATTGAGTTTTTTTTGTCTGTAAAAGCTATCTGGTTGCCCTGTGTTTTGATCAGTTCATGCCCTATAATAGCCTTAAAAAACAACATAACATGGATTTATTAATACTATTAAAAAAAAAGGTTATAGATTAACCTTTCACAATTTAACTTGTGTTTTTACAGTTTTGACCATCACAGTTTTCAGTCCCAGCATTAGCATTATTCTGTCCGTACTGGTACTTATGGGCTTGATCACAGTTTTCGGATCCATTAGCGCCATTTTTTTGTCCGTACTGATATTTGTGTTGATCGCCATCACAGGATCCATCACAGGTTCCGCAGTTTCCATTACTTCCATCGGTGTTTTGCCCATATTGGTGCTCACCTGCTGTGTTTGTGGTGGTACTGTTCTGATCAGTAGTTGTATTGTTAGTATTGTTTAATGCAAATGCAGGTACGATGCTGATCATCATTACTAAGGCGCAGATTATTGCACCTTTTTTCAGGTTGTTCACTCTTTATCACCTCCATTGGTGTTTGAACTAAATAAAGTCTTGATTAGATAAATGGTTATTCCAAGTTAATACCCAGATCAGACCCATATCTTCCCCAACAGTTACCCAATATCAAATCTAAAATTCTAATAGTTCGTTTTGTTGATAAAAATTATAATTGGAAGTTATTTTGGAATGATGGGAGTGTAAAAATGGAATAATTATTTTTATATGAATGTTCTATTTAGTATATGTGGCCTAGAAAGGCCTTAAAAAAAGATTAATACAACAATTATAGTCTTTAAACATTTTAATTTTTAATAGTTTGGCTTTTTGATTGAAAAACCTATACACATAGACTGGAAACTATTATAAAATTTTTTTCAGCGTTATTTTTTTTGATCTAAGTTTAATATAATGATATAAAGCCCGAAGAATAGCAATATCTAAGTGATTTCCCATTTGTTTCTTTTATTGGTAGTACAAGATTTATATTTATGATTAAGTGGAATTGAAACCTACTTTTTTGGAAGTCCAGAACCATAAAATGACCACGAAGATGATGCCAAACATTAATCCTAGCAAACCGCTTTCTGGATGGTAAAAATCGGTCATTTTTATATTTAGAACTCCAATACTACTCCCGAATCCAAATAGGGTGTATACTATGGTATTCCATAATGCATGGGAAAATGAGGATACAATGATAGAGCCGGAGATATATCTTAGGAGTCCGAAAATCAGACCTCCAACAATCCCTCCAATAAGGTATAGGGGGAGCATGGTCCACACAAAACCTGGATCTATAAAGAAAAGGGGGAAATGCCATAATGCAAAGGCAAGGGCAGTAAGGATGAGGATTAATTTTGGATTTATCTGATCCCTTTCCAGCACTCCAAAGAGCCAGCCTCTGAAAAAGGCTTCCTCCGTGGTGAATGCCAGAATTAGTGTCATAAAAAAGAGATAAGCAATTTTTCCGGTCATTTCTTCAGAGTAATTAATTTCACCAATATTCCCAGTCAAAAGAGCAATTAGAATGATAGGCAAACAGATTCCCAGAGGATATAAAATAGCCCAAACATAATCTTTTAGACTTCCGAAGTTTAGACCAACATCTTTCCACTTCATTTTAGTTATGTAGACCAATATTAGAACCATGGGAAACAGTACTGCTGACTGGAGTTGTTCATTATTCAATATGATTGGTGCCAGTGCACTGATTACTAGAACGAATAAATAACCGATAAATGCGATTTTGTACGCTTTTTGCATGGGAAAAACTCCATTTAAATACATACATATTTAATTTCCATTATAATTATTATTACCCAACTTATATAATAATATACCCCTTATGATATTCATTAAGCAGTGATTCAATGAAAAAATGGAAAACAAACAATAACTGCAAAATTTATCAAATCACCAAGGGCAGAGCGAACTCATACTTGGTAATAGATAAAGATATATCAATTATGGTCGACACCGGTATTAAAAACTCTAATAAGGCGGTGATGGGAAAGTTAGATGATTTTTTGGATGGAAATGATTTGTCATACCTGGTTTTAACCCACAGTCATCATGATCATGTTGGAAACGCAGCCATGTTAAAGGAGAAGTATAAAACGAAAGTAATTATCCAGAAAAGCGAAGCTGAATATTTAATGAACCCCAAAAGCCAATTAATCCCTCAGGGCACAAATTTAGCCACTCGAATTGGGCTAAGATTGTTAATGAGAATTAAAAGCAAGTTAACCAAATTCTTAAATTTTGAAGCAGTAGATCCAGATATACTCGCGACTGATGACTATTTCATTAGTTCCAATTGTTACTTAATTACCACTCCTGGCCATAGCCAAGGTTCAATGAGTCTAATTGTGGATGATGAGGTGGCCCTGGTGGGTGATGCTATGTTTGGTGTTTTCTGGTGGTCGGTGTTCCCACCTTTTGCTGCTGATGTGCCCATGATGATCAGAAGCTGGGGAAAACTCTTGAATACTGGATCTAAACTTTTTTTACCGGGTCATGGGACTGAAAACAGCCGAGAATTATTGGAAAAACAGTATAACAAATACAAGTTAAAGTATGTTTGAAATTCACTTGCAAAATTTTTTTTTATTTTATTCTTTTCAGTTGTAGTTAAATTTATAAGCATATTCAACAATCGATCTATATATTGATATATTTGAATATATGAAACTAATGCCATTGGTGAACCTTTTGAAAGAAAAAGAAATTAAAGAATTTGTAAAGGAAAGATATTCAAAAATAGCTACTAAAGAAGATTCTTCTTCCTGCTCATGTTGTTCTGGAAGCGAAATTGATGGTGTAATCCATCAAGCCAAAGCAGCAGGTTATTCTGATGATGAGATAAAAAGCATCCCTGCAGAAGCCATATTTGGGCTTGGATGTGGCAACCCTACAGCCTTAGCAGAAATTAACGAAGGTGAAACAGTTTTAGATCTCGGATCAGGTGGGGGTATAGATGTTTTTCTTGCAGCTAATAAGGTTGGTGAGCAAGGAAAGGTAATTGGAGTAGATATGACCCAAAAAATGGTAGAAACTGCTGTTAAAAATGCTGAAGCTGGTGGTTACAAGAATGTGGAGTTTAAACTGGGCGAAATTGAAGATTTACCAATTGAAGATGATTCTGTAGATGTTATAATTAGTAATTGTGTTATAAATCTCACACCAAACAAATCAATAGCCTATAAAGAAGCATTCAGAGTCCTAAAAAAAGGCGGGAGAATGTTAATATCAGATTTAGTTACAGAGGGTGAAATACCCGGCGCAATTCGTAAAAACTTTCAAGCATGGTCAGGATGTATCGCTGGAGCAATGGAAAAACAAGATTATATTGAGACCATACGAAAAGCAGGTTTTAATGATGTAAAGATCATCGAACAGCACTTCTTCACAGAGCCTGACATGGATGAACGGCTGGTAGGAAAAATAACAAGTGTGCAGGTAAGAGCTCTAAAAGGGAAAAAAATGGGTCATGATAAAAAAACCGCTTGTTGTGGAGAAGATATTGAAGAATCTCCGAAAAAAGAACCAGAGGAATATATGGGCTGTTGTGGGGAAACAGTTGATGAACAACTTGGAAAAATATTAGGGGAAAGTAATGGATGTGGATGTGGAAGCGGAACAGAATTAGCTGATATATCTCTAGTAAAAAATCCTGAAAATCCTAAAAATATGGCTGCATCTGATTTTTTCGCTAATTTTGAAAAATTCGCCCATTCAATGGGCATCGTAAGCATTGGATATACGAAAGTTAGCCCGGAATTAATCAATATAGAAAAACCCATTTATCCTAACGCCATTGTTTTGACTCTGGAGATGGGTAATGATATTATCGAGGCCCCTCCAGGTCCAGAAGCTCAGCAACTGAATGATGCAACTTATGAAAAGCTGGGAAATATAACCTATGCCCTCTCTGACTTTATTAGAGCAAATGGTTTTGCCACTCAGGTTGCCCACCCCTATGGGAGTATGGTAGGATTCTCGCAACTTGGTCAGAAAGCAGGTTTAGGAGGGATAGGGCAAAGTGGTCTTCTGATAACTCCTGAATTAGGTCCCAGAATAAAAATTTCGGCTATTTTCACAAGTATAAATAATCTAACTCTAAAAAAGCCTGATAACCATTCTTGGATACTTGGATACTGTGAAAAATGTGGTAAATGTATCAAAGCCTGCCCTGAAAAGGCACTGGTAGAAACAGAAACATGTTGCGGTGGCAAAGAAATCGAATTCATACAAAAAAGCTGTATAGGTTGCACTCAAGGCTGTACTTACTGTATAGAGGATTGCCCATTTGATCAAAAAGGATACCAAGTTGTTAAAAATAAATTCGATAAAATGAATGCAAAATTGGCAGAAAAAAATTCAAAAAAATAAGAGGAGCGGAAGTAAATGAGCGAAGATAAGAAGATAGCCCTGGCAGCCTGTAGTGGAATGAGTCCCTATGGTTTAGTTGCCCGCGTAACATCTACAGATACAGTTGACGAGACTGATAACACGATATCTATATGTATGGGTGCTACTTCTGCTGATAGGGATGGATTTCGTAATTTGATTAAGAAGTATCCTATTATAGCCATCAGCGGTTGTGATGGGGACTGCACCCTTAAAATTTTAGAACAAAAAGGAGTTAAACCTGCCAAAAATATAAACGTTTTGGAGGAACTCAAGGGGACTGGTTTAATACCTAATGATGTGTCTAGATTGGATGATGAAGGGGAAAAATGCGTAAAATACATGAAAAATAGAATTAAAAAAGAGCTAAAAGATTTTCAAGATAAATAAAGTTTCAAGACAGACCAAATGTAAGATTTTAGTAATATAACTCAATCGATAGTGATGGCTGATGGAACTAGAATATATTAAGGATCTTCTCTCCTGTAATGAAATTAATAGGGATAACCTTCTTACTCTGCTGAAGACGGAAGCAAGACTTATTAATATCCACGACATCATGCAGGCCAGTGCCTTCCTCATCAATGATGCCAGGTATGTGCAGGGAAGCTATCGTAAGGCATATATTGAAGCCTACACCCTTGCCTTCATCAACCGTATCAAAGAAGTTAAAGAACACCAAACAGATGATAATGAATATCTAGATATTGATGAAGTTCATGAAGCAATAATATTGCTTTTAAACCAGGAAACTGAGGCTAGTGGGGTAGATAGCTTCGATCCTGCTTTTTTCCAGATTTACAAGATTATTTCACTATACACCACATTCATTGTAAAGGAACCAGTGCACCCCGTGGGCACGCCCTTTCCAGGGGGTTTTAAGGTTAGATATGATGGTGAGAATTATCTATGTCCAGTGAAAGAAGTACAAAAAGATAATCCTCGGGCTGTTTGTGGCTTTTGCATAGCAGAACAGGATCCTGAAACAATGTAGCAATCAAAAATATCTTTCTACAATTAATAAATTCACGAGATCTATTTAACATCCATATATTTAAATATATGATATCTATAGCAAATAACATGAAATCCTGTGCGACTGGTGGAGATAAACCTGGCCCGGACCAGATGAGGAGACTCAAAAAAATTATTTCGAAAATTCCTGAAGATCCTTTTCTGCACGAAAAAGCTGATTCTATAAAAGCTCTTGGAGACCCAACACGACTTAAAATAATCTATTTATTAACTTATGGTGAGTTGTGTGTTTGTGAAATACTCACGGCACTGGATAAACCACAACCAACTGTCTCGCACCATCTGAATATATTAAAAAAAGCCGGGTTTTTAAAATGGCGTAAAGAAGGAGTTTGGATATATTATAGTCTTTCAAATCCAGAAATTATCAATGTTTTAGATGAACTGCTGGGAAATAAATGAAATGATAATATATCCCATAGTTGTTATGTTGTTTAATTATATCAGTACTAGTGCTAGGATTTAAAATACCATATTTTCTAAATAATAAAAAGTCAATTAGACCCGGGATCGGGTATCACATCATTGATAAAGATTTGAAATCAAGATAATCTGATAAAATAAGTAAGAATTGGTTATTGAATTAAAATATTACTATCTGGTGAACTGTTTCATTACTTCTCTGGCTGCTTTGGTTTTAACCAGAATAGAAACCTTCATACCTTCCTTTAGAACAATATCAGGTTTTGGAATTGTTATATCGCCATTTTCATATACAGCTACGATTATAAAGTCTTCAGTGGGGCTAATATCACCGATCTTCTCACCAATAACCTTTTTATTTTCCAGTTTAAAATCAAGTAGTTCTGCATCGCCTTTTCCCATAACTACCAGATCAGCAATTTTCGGCCGAATTATTAATTTCTCCACATAACTAGCCGCTGTGATCTCTGGGCTTATAACTGAGTCAATCCCCACTTTTCTAAAGGCCTCTGCATGGCTGGGTTCACTTACTCTGGCAATAATTTTAGGAATCCTGCATTCCCTCACCAGGATGCAAGCAAGGAGGTTTGCTTCGTCATTTCCGGTGGCTGCTACGAAAACGTCTGCACTGGATACATTGGCTTCATCCAGGGTTTTGGTATCAGTACCGTTGCCACAAATAACCAGGGCATCCAATTCAGCAGCAGCGTTGGCACATAAATTTTCATCATTTTCAATTAAGGTAACATCATGACCATCAGCAATTAGAAAAGAGGCCAGGTTCAAACCTACTCTCCCACCACCCATTACAATCACATACATATTGAGACACCTCTTAAACCAACAATAACAATTTTATCGCCATTAAACTTGCACAGGTCAGTTAAAAATTTCCAAACATTAATTTGTTTATGGATTAACATGGAGAATTAAGCTTAACTAGGACTATCATTACAATATAAGAAGCTAAACAGACTCTAATTGCCTCCCAATCATATTAAAGACTAAATTTGCAACGTATTCCAGCCCAGTTCCTTTAAATTTAATTTACCATGTATTAACGTATTATAAATACTCATAACTGGGTTTTAATATATTTTTTTTAGACTCGTAAAGATAGAACCTACATCCATATAAATTTTCCGAAGTAGATAAATTTCCTTTTTCTTTAAAAAACAATTTTAACTGCTCTAAAACAAGCTAAAAAATATAGTATTAAATTTTTCTAATACATGAAGGGGTTTCTATGCAATTATCGTGGTAATGTCTGATTAATAAGAAAATATGGTTATTTAATAGCATAAAACCCGGCATGCATGTAAGAAAACCAAAAAAGTTCTACAACTCTAAAACCAGTTTTTTTCAGAATAGATAGATGTTCTTCTATGGTTATAGGGAAATATCCTTTATCAAACCTATTTAAATGGCCATTCACTGTATTTTCACTTCTGCCGCAGGATAACTGGAACTTTTTCCAGTTTTCTTTCCCTATTCTGATGCCTTCATCACTGGCGGGACGTATATTTTCAAAGTTTATAAAAACTCCTTTTTTGTTTAAAATAGCATAACATGCATTTATTGCTTTTTTCCTGTCTTTGCTGGATAAGTAATGGTGAGATTGGATAGCAGTGATTACGTCCACTGGAGGGCATATCTCTAGGGACAATTGTTGTGTTGTTAGGGGCTCAAGGATTTTTATCCTTTTCTGGGAATATGTTGATAGTTTTTCCTGTGCTTTGATCAACATATCCGGTGAGGGATCTCCTAAAATAAACCGAGTGTTAGGGAAATTTTTCAAGGCCATTTTAATTAAAGAACCCGTGCCGCAACCTGTATCTAACCAGGTTTCAGGTTCATTTCCAATGGCCTTTATAATGTTTATTGTTTCTTGATGGAATGATTGGTAATAAGGAATAGTGGAAGATATATCAGAATCATAATCATTAACTTGGTGAGATGTGGTATTATCAGAATTCGTCATAATATTTCACTCATCTGGTTAATTAATTAAAATTAAACTTTGATACCAAAATTTTTATTTTTTAGATAATTGGGAGTTTTAAAAGAAATAGTTGGCATTTTTATTGATGAAAATTAAGTGTAGGAAATAGATAGATACTATTTCTAATTAAAAAAGCTTATTTCTTTTTAAACTGCACCATGGGGATGCTGCTGTTTCTTCAGTACTATGGTGTTATCTGCTGAGTTTTTTAAAGCAATACTAAAGCCTGGTTCAGCACCAATAACCAGTGTTTCTTTACCATTTTCTTTAGCAATGTTAATGAGGGGTAGAAAATCTGTGTTACGGGTCATCAGTGCAACAACATCTATATTGGGGTTGTGAATGGCTTCAAAAGCCTCAACTGCCATTTGCACATCAATATCTCCAGCAACAATGATGGGGGACATGCCCTGATTAACAATGGCTTCAATAAGCTTATCTGATGCGTACTGGTTCAAGAAGACCTTCCCAACCTTTAATTTTCCATAATCTGCAAGTAATTCTTGCACAGTGTCCAGATCAAAACTGAATTCTTTTCGAAGCATGTTAGGACCATCCACTAACAAGGCAATGCTTTTTGAACTGGGTTCTCCCATTCGGGGAATGTATTCTTTAAATGAACTTAATTTTTCAAGATTTCGCATTTTTTCTCCTGGTTCAATTCAGATATTACACGAACCAAGTGTTAATATTATTTTTAGTATTATTAATATATTCTTAAATTTCTTAATAATTTATTATCATTATTATTAAATGTTTCCCTCTAATTTGGGATTTTATTGACATAAACCCATTTTATTGCGATTAAAGCATTATTCTTTATTTCCTTATTTTTGATTCAGGAATAAAGAAGTAAGAAGTAATCTATTATATCTAATCTGAGAGATAAATAACTATGCCCAAATTGCACCCAAATATATGTCTTAAGAACTTCGCTGTTATTTAGTTAAATATTCTTTTTCTGAAGGAATTTTGGCGGATATTTAAAGTTTTTGGGTGGGTAAGTAAAAAATAAAAAGAATATAATGAATTTTTCACACTTTAATAACTGGAAACTGAACTTCTGTTAAAAGGTCACTTTCAGGAACTTCCATTGGGCTGTTAAGATATACTTCAGTGACAGGCCCAACAATGTCATAACCATTTTCAACTGCATAATGTGCCACAGCATGAATCACTGGCCCCACTTCAGTATAAGGTCCTTTGTGCATGGCTGCCAATACCGTATGTTCAGGAATTTCCTTTATACCTACTTTACCCTCGGGCATACATGTTCCCTCAAATGAAAAACCGATCTCATATTGTAGGTTTTCCTCGGGTGTATCTTCTGGGCTGTTGAAGTAAGTCCCATAAACTCGGCCAGTCATTTGGAGGCCTTTTTCTGAAAGCCACTCTCCGACTTCTTGCATGAGTTGTGGAATCTTATCATAACTTCCCATATAAGGAATATAAGCAACCCTAGCTTCTTCAATCCTTTTTTCTACTACTTCCATTATTACACCTAGCTATACATATTTTCAACATCTGTTAATTATTTGTTGATCATTTTTTGGGGCAAAACTATATAAGGATCAAAATAATATTATTTATAACTTTCAGAAATTACTGAAAGTTAAGAAATTTATAAAAGTTAGGGGGTTTTGAAAATGAACCAAGTTATTGAAACTATTAAAAATAGAAGAAGTGTTCGTAAATACCAGGATGAACAGATAAGAGATGAAGAACTGGATAAAATACTTGAATCAGCCATATATGCTCCTACAGGGCATAATGACCAGTCGTGGTACTTCACCATAATACAAGATAAAGATTTGATAAACCAAATCAATGAAGGTGCCAAAGAAGTGATGAGTAAAATGGATGTAGAATGGATAGCTCAAATGGGCCAATCAGAAAAACTCCATATCTTTCACCAAGCCCCAACTGTCGTCATTGTTTCTGCAAGAAAAGAAGCAATCACACCCATCCCTGATTGCTCAGCAGCAATACAAAACATGCTTCTGGCAGCAGAAAGCATGGATATTGGCTCCTGCTGGATAGGATTTGCCAAATTTCATTTCCTCAATGAAGAAAACATGAAAAAATTTGATATCCCAACTGGTTATGAAGTCCACTTCGGAGTATCCTTAGGTTACAAGGTCAAAGAAAACCCAAAACCACTACCAAGGAATAAAAATGTATTTAATTACTTTAAATGATCCTAAAATCCCAAATAATGATATATAAATATGGAAATGATATTCATGGCAAAATATGACGAGTCTCCAAAAGAAGAATTTAAAAAAGCAGTATATAACAGTTTTAGAGCTTTAGGCATTGATGATTTCCCTTCTAAATTAATGTCTGTACTTCAAAGTGAACCCGATGAAATATCTCTAGGTGAACTATCCGAGATGACAGGTTACAGCCTTTCTGCATTAAGCACCACTCTCAAAGCCATGGAAGAAAATAACATGGTAAAACGCTTTAAAAAACCAAAATCACGGAAAGTCTATGTTTATATGGACAAAGACCTGGTTACACTCTACACAGAGCTCCAAAAAAAACGATTTAACCAATCACTATTGCCTTTTATCCAGACACTGCCACGAATAATTCAGAAGTACAGGGATAAAGAAGAATTTAAAAGTGAAATAGAGATGTTGGAAGATTTTAAAGACCAGCTATTATTTTTAGAGGAAGAAACTAGTAAACATATTGGGGAATTAGAAAAATGGAGAGATATAAGGGGTAAATAATTAAAGGGGTATTTTTATGAATGATTTAAATGAAATGGTGGAGAGCCCGGATTGTTCTCCTTTAAGATCTATATACTGTAATTTAAAGATAGGAATAACTGGAAAACTTAACCAGAAAGACTTAAAAGACATTTATGATTGTAACCTGTGTAATCAGTGTCATTTAGCAGGTTTAAATCTAAGAACACGTGAGAAAAGTGTGAAAAAAGGTATGGTAAATAACCATCTTGCTCAAGTAAGGCAAAACATCACAGAATATGGGAATTCATATGGTATCAAAACAGAAAAAACCAGTGATAAAAATTTAAAGATGGAAACTGTACTTTTCAAGGGATGTACATCCACTCATAAAACTCCAGAGATACTTAAATCTGCAGAAAGGCTTCTAAAAATTCAGGGTATAAAATATGAAGTTATGGATGATGAGACTTGTTGTGGTAATATATTATTCAATCTGGGAGACATAAAGGCAGGTAATGCAGCAGTAGAACGTAACATTGAAAAGTTCAAATCTAGAGGTATTAAAAAGATTATTACAATATGCCCTGGATGTTACAGTGCATTAAACAAATATTATGCCAGTAAAGATTTCAATCCTGAGATTATCCTACTTGTTGATTTATTAGAAGGCCTTAAACTAACTGGTAATTACACAATACAGGATCCATGCCATGCCCGAGAGAAAGGAGTTGATGTTAGGAAAATATTATCAGAAGCAAGTAATAGAAGTGCCAGTCCATGTTGCGGGGCTGGTGGAGGCATGATGGCTCATAACAAGGCACTGGCTACCAAAAAGGGTTTAAAGACTTTAAGCAATGATAAAAGTGTGGTAACATACTGTCCCTTCTGTTATCTTAATCTATCTCCATTAGAATCAAAAAGAGTCAAAGATCTCTACCAGTTACTGGATAAAAATCTAAATTCCTCTTCGGAAGTTATCTGTGCTAAATAATGTAATAAAAATCATTTAAGTGGTAGAATGGAAATAGTTCCTGGAATACATGAAATAGATACCATCGCGGCCCGCAGTTATCTAGTGGTTGGTGACCATTTAACCCTAATCGATACTGGAATGTCGGGAAGTAGCAGTAAAATTCGGGATTATGTGAAAAATATAGTTAAACGAGACATCAGTGATATAAAGACTATCATCATCACTCACCACCATTTTGACCATATTGGGAGCCTTGATAAACTTAAAAAACTCACAAAAGCCAAGGTGGCCGTCCATAAAGATGATGCGGACTACATATCTGGGGAAAAAAGTCAAGAAGGGCCGGTATTTATGAAGTTCATGGTTAAACTGTTCAAAATAATATCCCGTTATAAACCAGTGGAACCTGACATCTTTTTGAAAGACGGAGACCAAATGGGAGAATACCAGGTAATACACACCCCAGGCCACACAAAAGGGAGTATTTGTTTGTATAATCCTCAGAACAAGACTATGTTTGCGGGTGATAATCTCAAATATGTAAAAGGCAAAATTGAAGGTCCTGGGGCCAGTTTATTACCCGAACCAGAGAAATACAAGGAAAGCATGGAAAAGTTGGTGAAACTTGATATTGAGGTGATTTTTTGCGGTCATACCAAGCCAGTCACATCCCATGCCTCTGAAAAACTAAGGGAGTATTTGAAAACCCTTTAAACATTTTATTATTTTTGTACCACTGGAAATTGCACCTCGGTTAGAAGTTCACTTTCAGGCACTTCATCTGGGCTGTTAAGATAGCTTTCCAGCACTGGTCCTCCAATTTCGTATCCTTCTTTTGAAGCAAACTCCAACATGGATCCGTAGACTGAATTTGCCTCACTGAACGGGCCTTTGAAAACTGTAGATACTGCCATATGTTCTGGGACAGTTTTTATTTGAACTCTTCCTTCTCCTTCCAAATCTCCTAAGAATGCTGCCCCAACTTCCCATTCAAGCTCGTCTTCAGAGACTTCCAGGGGACTGTTGTAGTACAAGCCGTAGATAGGCATTTGAATCTCCACATCCTTGGTCATGAGCCATCCTACTACTTCACCAAGTGTTTCAGGAATTTTCTCGTAACTTCCTTTTGTCAGAATAAATGCCACTTTATATTCATCTATTTTTTTTATTTCAATTGCCATGATATCACTTACCCTCCATTCCTATTGCTACTTATTTTTGTTATTAGAGCTATGTAATTATTCCTAGAGCACATGAAAAGTAATAATGGGATTTTAAAAATAATCTTATAAGAATTAAGAATACAACAATCAGTTCTAGTTATGTAAATAGTTCTACCCAATGATTTTTATATTGAATTAGGAAGATTTCATATCATGTCTAAAAGTTTTGATTCAATCAATTTATGGATGACCACCAGTCGTATTGAAACCCTGGTGGATGGTATATTTGCCATTGCCATGACGTTATTGGTTTTAAGCATAGGAATTCCTGATATTTCAAGTGCTCTATCAGAACCCGCTTTTCAACAGCAGTTATTGGGATTATGGCCAAAAGTAATGAGTTATGCTCTTTCTTTTTGGATTCTGGCTGGATTCTGGAGGGTGAACCATCAGCAGTTTTACTTTATTAAACGTTCCAACCCGGCTCTTATATCCATAAACATCTTCTGGCTACTTTTTATAGTGTTAGTGCCCTTTTCCACGGAAATATTAGGGGAGTATGGTAACTATTTCACGGCTAATATAATCTTCCAAGTGAATCTGTTCTTTGCCGGGGTTTTACATTACCTTAATTGGCATTATGCTGTTTGGAAGGGTTTAGTGGATGAAAATATGGATGAAAACACAAGCAAATTTATAAAAAGGATCAACCTTATTTTGCCAGTGTTGTCACTTATAGCTCTGGGCTTATCCTATAATCTTCACGCATGGAGCAATCTAATATACTTAGCAAACCCTATTTTTAAGAAGTTGTTTGAAATAAAATATTTGAACACTTCTGAATAAATAAAAAATTATTATAAACTCTATTTTTTATTTTCTCTTCCAATTCATTGAAAGAGTTGAATTATTCATTGATTTACCAATACTTTTTCCCTTTAAGAAACTCTTCAAATCCTTGTTTTTTGATAAATTACTTAATTTCTGTTTAATCCATCAAAGTTTGGAACAAACATATTCTACGAAATTATCTGCTTCAGTATGCTTATAATCAATTGAAAACCCGGACTTTTCCAGTAATCCTTCCATGATCCAATCATAGGTGCTAAACTCATCTCTAATATGAATTTCTGTTTCACCAGTCATGGAATCACCAGCAGCATCATTCATACGATTTATCAGCTCTGAAATAGATTTTTTATGGTCATCGACATTGAAAGTGAATATAAGATCAGAAAGATAGAGTTTCCCTCCAGTTTTTAAAATCTCGGCCATTTTGAGAAGGGCAACCGACTTCCAAAAATCAGGCAGATGATGGAGTGCGAATTTTGAAACGATTTTATCTACCTTATCATGCCCCTCATGTTTGTAGGTTAAAAATCCTGCAGATTGAGTTTCAATATTATTAATATTTTGTTTTTTAGCCTTAGTTTCAAGAACATCCAGCATTTCTCTTGAAATATCTACACATATGACTTTATTACAATATTTTACCAGGTTTAAGGCAATTCCACCAGTTCCACAACCAATATCCAATACGGTGTCATGCTTTGTGATTTCCAATGCTTGCACAATCTGTTCTGCTTCTTCTTTAAAGTTCCTGAATTTTAGATGTTCCTTATCATATTCCTGGGCTATCTTTGGATCTAAATAGTCAACTCCTGATTGTTTTTCTTCATAGTACCATTTCGGATTGTTTTTCATTTTTCAACCATCCATAGTTTCATTTTTTACCTGCAACCAGAACCATATTTACACAGGAATAAAATTCGCCCTGTTCTGTTTTTTCCATAAGATCATGATTCCATCCCTCCATTTCTTCAGGGGTGGCAATACCATGCTCCAGCGCTTCTCGAGTTAACCATTCTCCGAATGTTGTTTCACGAAAATCACGGGTAATAATGGGTTTAACATTCACATCAACAACTTGAACATTGTTTCTTTTTAATAAACCAATGAATTCTCTTCCTGCATACCCATTAGGTCGGCAGACTTTTGCAAAAAAATCCAGGAGCCTGTTAGTTAATCCCTGGTTTTTGTAGTCAAGAGAAGCTGAACCCCAGTCAGTATCAACAAGAATAATCATCCCGCCTTTTTTAGTGACTCTAATCATCTCTTGAATGATATCATCATAATTAAAATCGGGTGGAAGCACTTGGAATAATTTTTCTGCCCTTACAGAATCGAAGTATCCATCAGGAAATGGGAGATTATTAATATTGCCCAAGGTGAATTCTAGATTTATGGCACTGAAATTCTCGGTAGCATTATTGATCATTTCAGGGTCATTATCAAGGCCAATAACCTTCCCTTTATTGCCAACTATCTCTGCTATGTTATAGGCATCAACACCTATCCCACAACCGATATCAAGTATAATATCACCGGGGGATAGATTCATCATTTGGTAAGATGTTTCTTTTATGTCTTCTAGGAGTATTGCCATCTCTTTGAGATAAGTGGCATCTACATTGCCGTTGAAATTTTTGATACTCATTTTATCACTTGTATTAGTTTAGGCTTATGGAACTGACATATAAGATTAATTATTTTCTCCATCATAAAATAGGATATAATGAATTTATCATCCTTCGACTGGGTGAGTTATCATGTATAGTTATTTTGAAATCCAATCCAAGATTGGCATAACCAAGCACATGGGTGGTATTGAAGCCACCCGGAAACTCCTTAAGATGTGTAAAGTTGACAATACAGATAATATTCTTGTTGTGGGTTCTGGGAATGGATTTTCTGCCATTAAAATCCATGAAATAACTGGTTGCAGGGTTATGGGTGTTGACATATCAGAAGAGATGATTTTAAGGGCGAGGGAAAAACTAAAACCCACTGATAGTGAGATCGAATTCCGAGTGGGGGATGCAGAGAATCTTGAATTTCCTGATAACATTTTTGATGTGGTTTTATCAGAATCTGTTACAGGATTCACCGATAAAAAAAAGTCAATCCCCGAATATCATCGGGTGCTGAAAGATGGAGGTTATTTGGGCTTGAATGAAGTGACTTGGATTTCAAATCCATCTCATGAGGTTGATGAATTTTGCAGGAGGGTAATGGGGCTCATGGCTGAAACAGAAGATGTATGGTTATCCCTCCTATCGGAAGCTGGTTTTAAAAATATAAATAGTTCGGTAAATTCAATGGATCAGTGGAAACAAATGAGGGGGGATTTTGAATTGCAGAGTATGGATTTTTTCAGGATTTGGGGCAGATTCTTCAATTTATACTTACGTGAAAGAGAATATAGAAAATCAGCCAACCACCTTGCTTGGGAAACCCTACACATTCCAAGAGGATTTAACCGTTACTATGGATATGGGCTTTACGTGGGGCAGAAATGAATAATTTAAGTCCCGGATAGAATTAAGCCTAACTGGATTTATAAATCCTTATTTTTATGTAAAAATAATGAGAATCGACTGATTACGGAAGCAAGACAGATGATTACTAACACCCCTACTAAAATTTCTCTGATGAATGGTTCTGGGAATAAAAGAGAAATAAAAACCATTAACATAAGATATGCTCCCAAATATTTGCCCATTGGATCATAAACTGGCTTCTTAAGGCCTGAAGTGGCAACAAAAAGCACGAACATGGCAATAATCAGCAACAGGATCAGGGGATCATACCATCCTCTGATAATATAAGCCAAAAAACAAGTGACGATCAGAATAAAATCAGCAGTAACATCAAGATAGGCACCTATATCTGAAGTTGCATCCAGTTTCCTGGCGATATAACCATCAACAGCATCTGTAATTAATGCTAGGGCAAATATGATAACGGAAGTTAAAAATAAATCATTTAAAAACGAATAAAAAAAGAGGAGGGCTGCTAAGAACCGAAACGATGTTAAAGCATTAGTAATATGGAATTTATATGAAATATCTGGCCCCTCCAAACCGTTTTATGGCTGTTTAGGTATTTTATTCATTTTTTAACAGATCTGCCAGACCACGCGCCCAAGACCTTATCCCATCCCAATCACGATAATCCTGGCGTTTGTTTGGGTCAATACCCTGCTCTTCCATTTCTTTTTTTGCAAAGCGTATGTAAAAATTGTACATAAATCCGTGTTTGGCTTCTGGGTCGTAAACACTACCAAAAAGTCCGGTGGCCACTGGTGGGTTTATCAGGTTTTTTTGAGCCACTTCATCCAGATATTTTTTTTGTCCTTCAGGCCGGGTCTTTTCTTCATTTGCTGATCCGCATGAGACAAAAATAGCTACTTTCCTACTGGCTAAAGCTTCTTTATTCTTTTTAAGGAATTTAAGCGATTGTTTGGTCCATTTACCCATTTTGATCCCACTACCCACAACTACTAGGTCGTAAGGGGAAACATCACCATCCTTAACACTCTTTACATCTGCTAAGTCCACTTCAATTTCTTCTTCTCTCATAACACCTGCTATTTCTTCAGCTATTTCAGCTGCAGTCCCATATCTACTACCATAGGCAACTAATGCTTTCATAAGATCACCCCTTACTTTTTTGCTTCCCTATATAATTCACTGGATGTTTTTTCCAGTTTACCCATTATTTCAAATAAATTTATTATCTCACCATCTTCCAGCCCCCTGAATAATGAGGTTATGGATTTCATGTCTTCTGCAGTTCTCTTATCCCAGTATTCAAGACATTCTTCAGTGGCCTTTAAACGTAAAATCCGTTTATTCTCAGGATCCCGTTCTATTTTCAAAAATCCTCTGGCCTCCAGACGGGTGGCCAGTTGTTTTACGTTCTGGTGGGTGGTGCTCATGGCATCAGCCACTTCCTGTATGGAAGGAGGATTCTGAAAGGCGTTGGCCATGACAATCATCATTAACCATTGTTTGGTAGTTATCTGGGCATCAGCAAGTTCTCGACCAATAACATAAACCCACCGCTGCTGCACCAGAAATAAAACCACCAGGATATATTTTTCCATATCCAGTCTTTCCATATTAAATTCTGCCTTAATGGTGTCGGAATCTTTCATCATTCTACCCGATTATTTTTCCTTTATCACCTTTATTGAGTTTGATATATTTATTTCCATTCATAGAGCCCTTTATCCTACTGTAGAAGGTAACGGTAATTATTATTCCAAGGATGGTGACAATTATAAAGAACATAGCTTGCCCCAATTCAATATTAACGCCATTTTGTGCCATGAAATAGATCATGGAAAGTATGGAAGTTCCCAGTAAAGATGCTTTTATCAAGAAAATGGAAGCAAGTGCATATCCCCATTCTTTGCCTTTAAATAGCAATAATCCTGTAATTACTGCAGCAGGAACAACAACCCCTAAATCTAAAGCCTGAATTACCAGTGTAGTGTAAGTTTCAAGTGCAGGAGGTGCAATACCAGTTATTAATGAATCAACAATCATTTTAAGCCACATTCCTGCAAGCATTAACCCAACAATTACCAGGAATACTGCAGCAATTTTATGGATAGCTCCTGGGGAGAAACTTTCTTTGATACGTTTAATGTCAAGAGATAATAGTTCTCCAAGCAGGGTATATAGTGATATGGAAAATATGGCCACATATACCAGGAAGAGTTGATTATATGATGTAAGGAAAGCCATTGATGCATAGGAATATAGGAAGTAAAATATGGTTCCCATCCAAATCAATCGTCCTCGGAGAGAATCTTTTCTGATTAAATATAATGTTCCCAGCAATATTGGAATGCATATTACTAAGGTAACTAAATCCTGGCCCATTATTTGAGCTGCACCAGAGATTGTGTCATTTTTATAGAGTCCTTTCAAAAATAATCCTGTTAAGGTTGCTATTGTCGCCAGAAAGCCAATAGCAATTGAGTTTGTATAAATTATTTTTTTGTCCATTTTTTCAACCCCAATAGGTAATATATTACATATTTAGGTAATATATTACCTAAAGAGGTATAACTTATATATAAACTTTTGGATCATTGATTAGAAAACCTCAAAATTGTTTAACCAGTAGCCACATAATAATAATCGTTGATTTTAAAGGGTTTAGGGGGTAAAAAAGAATGGAACATTCTCATTCAAACCATGAAAATGAACATGAGATGGAAAAGAAATCAGGCGGACATGATCATCATCATATGATTGCCGATTTTAAAAGACGCTTCTGGATATGTTTGGTCTTAACCATCCCCATCATATTTCTAACACCCCACATCCAACATATTTTAGGTATTCAGGACTTCGTAGGTTTTTACGGAGATTCCTATGTTTTGTTCTTTTTATCCTCGGTAGTCTATTTTTATGGTGGTTATCCCTTCTTCAATGGAATGTATGACGAGTTAAAGTCACGGATGCCGGGGATGATGACTCTAGTGGCGGTGGCCATAACCACAGCCTACATATACAGCAGCGCAGTGGTTTTCGGACTTAAAGGTGAGATTTTTTTTCTAGAACTGGTCACCCTGATTGATATCATGCTCCTGGGTCATTGGCTGGAAATGCGATCAGTCATGGGAGCTTCCCGAGCCCTGCAAGAACTGGTAAAACTCCTACCTTCCTCAGCCCATAAAATAATGCCCGACGGGGAGACCATGGAAGTTCCACTGGAAAAATTAGAAGTGGGCGACCAGGTACTGGTAAAACCAGGAGAGAAAATCCCTGCTGATGGTCAGATCATCCAGGGTGAAACCAACATCGATGAATCAATGCTCACCGGTGAATCAGAACCAGCGTATAAAAAGGTGGGAGAAGACGTAATAGGGGGATCAATAAATGTAGATGGCTCCATCCAAGTAGAAATCCTGAAAACAGAAAAAGACTCTTTCCTGTCTCAGGTGATAAGTTTGGTAGAAGAAGCCCAGGCTGGTAAGTCCAAAACACAAAATTTGGCAGACCGTTTCGCCATGTACTTAACCATCATAGCCCTCACTGCAGGTTTCATAACTCTGGTGGTTTGGATGGTAATATCGGGGCAGGATCTGGCATTCTCTTTGGAAAGGGCGGTGACGGTGATGGTAACCACCTGTCCTCATGCACTGGGCCTGGCCATACCCTTGGTGGTAGCGGTTTCCACAGCACTATCAGCCAGCAACGGTTTGTTGATAAGGAACAGGACCTCTTTTGAAAAGGCACGTAACATAAACGCCATAATATTTGATAAAACTGGCACATTAACTCAGGGAAAGTTCGGAGTCACTGATGTTATTTCTTTGGATGATAAATTTGATTCTGAGGAGATTTTAAAATATGCAGCATCCCTGGAGGCCTATTCAGAACATCCCATTGCCAATGGTGTGGCTGCAGAGTTAGAAGATCATTTCCCGGTGGAAAATTTCAAATCAATCCCTGGGAAAGGCGTAGAAGGAATAGTACAGGGGAAAAATGTGAAAATAGTAAGTTCAGGATATTTAAAGGAATTAGGTTTTGATTTTGATGATAAACGGGTTGATGAATTATTTTCACAAGGGAAAAGTACAGTTTTTGTTATTTTTGATGAGCAAGTGAGGGGTGCCATTGCCTTGGCTGACATCATCCGCCCGGAATCCAAGGAAACCGTAGCAAGGTTTAAAGAAATAGGTATTAAGTGCCTGATGATAACAGGAGATAAAAATCAAGTGGCAGAATGGGTGTCCCAAGAAATAGGGCTGGATCAATATTTCGCTGAAGTCTTACCACAAGATAAGGCACAAAAAGTAAAGGAAATACAGGAACAAGGCCTAGTAGTGGCTATGACTGGTGATGGGATCAATGATGCCCCTGCCCTGGCCCAGGCAGACGTGGGAATAGCTATCGGAGCCGGGACCGATGTGGCCATAGAAACTGCGGATATAATCCTGGTACGAAGCAACCCCCTGGATGCACTATATATAATCCAACTGGCTCGTTCCACCTACCGGAAAATGGTGGAAAACCTAATCTGGGGAGCAGGATACAATATATTTGCCATACCCCTGGCAGCAGGAGTTCTATCAGCATATGGGATCATCTTAACTCCGGCTATGGGTGCAGTTTTAATGTCCGCCAGTACCATAATTGTGGCAGTTAATTCCAGGTTTTTGAGGATGGAAAAATAGAATGGCAGAAATTTTTTATCTTATTTCTCCAATTAATCATTAAATATTCAGTATTCTATTTCTTTTTGAGTACTAAAGTTCCAGCCACCAGATCTCCAATCCTTTGTTTTTTAGAAGATTTAGCACTGAAAATTATGGCTAATAATCCCGGTAGGGGGTAAGGAAACAGATCTACAATTAATAACAGATTTCTTACCAGACTCTGCTGATAACTTATGGGGTTATGGTTTGAGTCCCGGACAACTTTTATTCCCATAATAATCTTGCCAATGGTTTGGCCGTGTTTTTCCAGTAAAATGAAATATATGAAGAAGATTATTACATCTAAAATTATCCATATAAGAGCCAATATTACTTCATTAACTGATCCATAATTGTTGATTGTCTGGGTTAGTATAATTGCAACCAATACAATCCCAAATATAAAGGATATCAATAAAAAATCAATTAAAAAAGCAATGGTTTTTTGAGCAGTAGATGCATAGTTAACCTTTATTTTCTCACCACATTCATTACAGAAAATAGCAAAACCTGGATTTTTAGTTTTGCAATTCGAGCATGGTATTTGGGTTGGGTCTCGTATTTTATCTAATTTATATGTCTTCCTGGTTATTAATTCCAATTTATCCCATTTTCCACGGAATACGATAAATAGGAGGAGGGGTAGTAAAATAAAAGCTGGAATGATTAGTGAGGAGCCTGTTCCCAAACTTAGTAATGAGGGGAGGTCACCGAAAATACCAGTACTGTTTATTACGGTAGTTAAGAAGATATTATTGGCAATATGTACTCCTATGGCAGTTTCCAGGCTGTTTTCTCCAAGAGTTATAATCCCTAGTGTTAATCCAAAAATAAACATGCTGATTACCATGCCCATACCTGTTGCGGCATCAGAACCATTGAAAAAATGCCCTAATGCAAATAGGGCAGATGTTATGAGCAGGGGAATAACTGGTTTCCTAGTTACAAGTCCAATTCCCTGCATCAGATAACCTCTAAAAAAGACTTCTTCAAAGGTAGCCTGAATAGAATAAATGATTATGCTTAAAATCGCAAGGATGAAAAATGAGGGGTTGAAAGAAAATCTAACAGCAGATGGATTAATCATAACTCCAATTATCAGTGCGAATCCCATAAGAACAAACCAGATTCCAGCTCCCTTCAAAATTTTGCCCCACTTGATATTGGAAGCTGTGTTTATAAACAATATAAGCTTTTTTTGATGAATTAAACGTGTGCAGAAATAGAAAAATAAGAAGGAGAACACATAGTAAACACCAAAAAATAGGAGTATAATCATGGGATCTAGTGTGTTTAGCAGATTCTCAGCATCCGTTCCATTATCCAAAGGATGTGATAAGATCATAAAAGGGATTAAAATAATTATAATCAGTAATATTGGGCCGAACCATGACACAAAACTGGTTAGGAGGTATCTCCACCAGTTGTTTTTGCCATACTGTACATTGTCTAAAAATGTTTTTTTTAGCATCATATCAACGGAGTAAATATCTGGTGATGGTAGATTATCAGAAGTTTTTCTGTTGCCAAATTAAGATCCAATCGACGTTCTATGACTGAGAGTATATTAATATAACGGTAATTTTTATGATATAATGATTGCCGTTATTTTAGTTTATAAGGTAATTAATTATTAGGATATTATTTATATTATCTAAGAACTCAAATAATGACCACTATCGCTAGTAAGTGCTTTTATTGCCCAATAATCAGTTTAAACAGCTTTTAAACTTCCATTTGGGTTATTGATGGGTTTGCTTATATATTTGGGCAATTATTCACTAACTTTATTTATCTCCCCTGATATCCTGATTTTGATTAATCAGCGCTGCAATTTATTGGGAGTGAAACAAAAATAAAAGATATTCATTTTTTTTTAATAAGCGCCGGGACTGGGATTTGAACCCAGGGTGAGCATCGCTCATAGGATTTCGAATCCTACGCCTTACCTGACTAGACTATCCCGGCATTTATTGAAATTAACTGATACATGCATTAATATTTTTGGTTTAAGTGTTAAATGAGAGCTAATTTAATAATTTATTAAATAACTTTAATAGATTGTTTATTCTTTGTTATTTTTAGGGAAAATTTTTAGAGATTATTCAGAGCTTTTATTCACGAAATCCACATTATCAAGTCAAATTAAGATCTTATTTAGATGAGACATCTATTTGAATAGACAAGTCAGATTCAATTCTACAAAAAAAACAGAAAATTTATTTTAATATTAAGAATCTATACTAGCAAGAATCTATACTAGCGTTTACAAATTCTTGCAACTTATTATATGCATAACCCTTTTCAACACTTTTTTTAGCTTTTCTAACTCCTTCTTCAAAATTATCGGCTTTCCCTGCCAGGAAAAGAATTGCTCCTGCATTGGCCAGACTAAGATCCATTCTGGCTTCTTCTTCTGTATTGTCTCGTTTACCTTCCAAAACATTCATGGCAATCTTAAGGTTTTCATCAAGGGTATCTGGTGCCATTATAAGTCTTTTATGAGTTTTCTTCAGTCCAAAGTCTTCAGGATAGAGTTCGAGGATTTTTATTTCACCTTCATCTAGAAATGCGACCCGTGTTTTACCTATAGTGGATATTTCATCCATGGCAGGTGCACCATTCTCATCAAAGCCATGAACTACCATTGCTCTTTTAACACCCAGATTTCTTAGAACATTGGCCAATATTTCCACATAACCAGGGTCGAAAACACCCATTAAATGTATATCTGTATTTGCAGGGGAAGAAAGGGGACCTAAAATGTTGAAAACTGTACGCATTCCAAGTTTTTTCCGAATTGGCATAACATAGCTCATGGCCGGATGGTATTTAGGGGCAAACATGAATCCAATACCTGCTTTTTCCAGGCAAAATTCAACTCTGCGTGCATCTCCTTCAATATTTACTCCCATTGCTTCTAATATATCCGCTCCACCACATTTACTACTGATAGCTCTATTTCCATGTTTTGCGATGGTAACTCCGCAGGATGCTGCAATAATAGCGGAAATAGTGCTAACATTGAATGTTTTAAAACTGTCCCCCCCAGTACCACACGTGTCTACTAATGGCTCGTCCAATCGGGGATTAACTTTTATTGAAACTTGGCGCATGGCCTTCACAAAACCAGTTATCTCAGATATCGATTCACCCTTAGTGGCAAGTGCAGCCAAAAAAGCAGACATATGGATCTCACTGGCATTACCACTCACCATATCCATCATACACTCATAAGCTTCTTCTTCACTCAGTCCTTGTCCAGAAACCACTTTTTTTAAGCCTTCTGTAATCATTTAACCACGTATTTACTTGTATTTATTCCTAGTTGCAGCCTTGAGATCGCTGCAGAAAATGCTGATCTTATCTAGCATCATCTTTTTATCCTTTAGATTCTCAGTTATAATATCTAAAAGGGCGCTGGCAACAATCGAACCATCAGAACCGCTTTTAATCACATTCTTAACATGTTCTGGTTTGGAAATCCCAAAACCCACTACTATTGGTAGGTTGCTATGATTTTTAACCCGCTCCACTAGTTCAACTGTGCTGAGTTTAAGATCCTTACGGGCGCCGGTTACTCCCATAACTGCTACCACATAAAGAAACCCTTTACACATCTTAGATATTTTTTGAAGCCTTTCATTGCTGGTAGTTTGAGCTACCATGAAAATCTGCTCAACTCCATATTTTCTTGAAGCATCAACTGCATCTTGAGCTTCCTCAGGAGGTAAATCCGCGGCAAGAATGGCATTAACACCACATTCATGGGCAGTTTCATAGAATTCGTCTATTCCCATTTGATAAATTAAATTGTAGTATACTAAAAGTCCTATAGGAATTGAAGTGAATTTTCGAATTTTCCTGATAAATTCAAACCCTTTCGCAGTGGTTATTCCTGAGTTAAGGGCTCTAATATCAGCTTCCTGAACTGTCGGACCATCTGCAACCGGATCACTGAATGCAAATCCAATTTCCAGAGCATCAGCCCCGTTTTCAACATAGGTTTTCACAATTTCCAGGGATGTTTCAAAATCAGGATCCCCCGCAACAATGAAAGGAATAAAAGCTCCTTCATCTTTACTATTAACCCGTTGGAACATTTCGCTGTAGCTTTCTACAATCATACATCTACCCCCATTTCACGGGCAGCCAGGAACATATCCTTATCCCCACGTCCTGAAAGGTTTATAACGATGGTCTTACCCTTATTTTCAGGCATTTTAGCATATTTCACTGCATACGCAACTGCATGTGAGCTTTCAAGAGCTGGGATTATTCCTTCATACTTAGATAATAATTCAAAACCTTCAAGAGCTTCAATATTGGTGATGGCCTCGTAGTTTGTCCGTCCGATAACTTTAAGATAGGCGTGTTCTGGACCCACCCCAGGGTAATCAAGACCAGCAGAAACAGAATGGGCCTCTGAAATTTGGCCATCATAGTTTTGAAGGACAAATGAGAAAGAACCGTGCAATATCCCCTCAGTACCTTTGCAAAGGGTTGCTCCAGTTCTGTCAGTGTCTACACCATCTCCACCCCCCTCAACACCAATAAGTTCCACTTCCTTATCATCTATAAATCCTGAAAATATTCCCATCGCATTACTTCCCCCTCCAACACAGGCAATAACTGCATCCGGAAGTTTACCCTCTTTTTCGAGAATTTCATCCCGGGTTTCCCTGCCTATCACACTCTGAAAGTGTTTAACCATGGTAGGGTAAGGGTGAGGCCCCATTGTTGAACCTATAAGGTAATGTGTGGAGTCTACAGTTGCCACCCAATCCCGGAACGCATCGTTAATGGCATCTTTAAGGGTGCGTGAACCGGTTTTAACTGGTAAAACATGGGCTCCAGAAAGTTCCATCCTGAAAACATTTAATTTTTGTCTTTCCACATCCTCAAGTCCCATATAAACCTCAACTGGAATGCCCAAAAGTGACCCAACAACTGCTGTTGCTATTCCATGTTGTCCTGCTCCTGTTTCAGCAACTATTCTTTTTTTACCCATATATTTAGCGAGAAGTCCCTGTCCTAATGTATTATTTATTTTATGGGCTCCAGTGTGGAGCATGTCCTCTCTTTTGAGGTATATTTTGCATCCTAATTTTTCAGATAGATTCTTTGCATAATATAATGCAGTGGGTCGTCCTGCAAATTCCTTTAAATAATAATCAAGCTCCTGATTGAACTTCTTATCATCTTTATATTTTAAAAAAGCTCTTTCAAGCTCTTCAAGCGCGGGTATAAGGAGCTCTGGAACAAATATTCCTCCATATTTACCAAATTTTCCATCGCTAATCATTAAATCACCTTGATCATACACGTCTTTAGATATCTTAATCTATGTAATTCTTGCTATTCTACTTTAATTTTCATCAATTCAGTTATTTTGCTATTATTTTTAACTCCAGGTTTGTCTTCTACGCCTGAGTTAATATCAAAGACATTAAAAAATTTTTTTAATATTTTTCCTTCATTTTTGATTCGGGAAGCGTTCATTCCACCAGCTAGAGTCAGTTTAACATTTTTATTACGGGTTTTACCAATCTCAGCTGCTTCAATTGCAGTTTCTGTTGGGATTTGTTTTCCTGTTCCTCCAGTTTTGCCCTGAATTTCGTAGTCAAAAAGGAGAAAATCACAGACATCTGCAAAATATTCAATTTCACGTTTTTTATGTCCGTTAATTACTTCAGATATTCCTATGGCTCGAGTGATAGTCAGCTCAGGAGATTTCTGAGTTTTGTCTTCATTTTTCTGATATTTTTCTTTCAATTGGTTTATTTCCTCTGATGAGAGAGAATGAAGTTGTATGTTAGTTATTCCTGATTTTTTTATTTTTTCTTCTGCATCTGCCATATTAAGGGGTTCAATCACAAGCACCGCCTTAGTTTTATCTTTCATGAATGATAGTAGGGTTTTAATTTCCTCTATTTCCACCATTCTCTTTGATCTTTCTATGTTAATGAATCCCATGAGATCTGCACCTTTCTCTTCACAGATTTTCAGATCCTCCTTGGATCTTATTCCACAAATTTTAATTCTCATGTAACTGCCCTGACTTGGTTAACTAACCTTTCGATTCGGGTTTTTTTGGATGCAGATACCAGTTTCTTCACCTTTTTCTGGATGTTACCGGCAGACATTACACTGGTTCCCACCAGAATTGCATCTGCACCAAAGCTAGAAATTAGTTCAATATCTTTTGAGGTTTTAGCTCCACTTTCAGACACCAGTGTGATGTTTGAAGGAACATATTTGGCCAGTTTCTTTGTTCTATTAAGATCAATTGTGAAATCATTGAAATCACGGTTGTTTATCCCGATTATCTCTGCTCCTGCTTTAACTGCCATTTGTATTTCTCCTTTATTTTTACACTCTACCAGAGCATCCATATCAAGATATCTGCATAATTCAATACCTTCCATAAGATTTGGAAAGATATCTGCCATTAAAAGCACTGCATTGGCACCATAGGCTCTAGCTTCGTAGATCTGGTAGGGATCTAGGATGAAATCCTTGCGAAGTAGGGGTAATTTGGTTATTCTGCAGGCTAGTTTCAAGTTATCGATATTACCTTTGAAAAATGATTCTTCAGTTAGAACTGACACTGCATTGGCTCCTCCTTTCTCAAACTGGGGAAGTACATCACCTATCATGAGCTGACTGATATTACCAAGGGAGGGGGAGGCTGGTTTATATTCGCAAATAATGGAAACATCATCATCTTTGTTCAATGATTTTCTAAAATTGGTTCTGAGTTTTACCCTCTTTATATCCTCTTTCAACTCATCCAGAGGCTGATATTTCATTCTAATTTCCAGGGCCTTTTTCCTCTCTTTTAAGATATCAGTGTATTTCATGAGACTTCCATCTCCAGGAAATTTTTCATAATTTTTCTACCATCATCGGTTCCAATGGATTCCGGGTGGAACTGAAGACCATATATAGGATAATCCTGATGTTTAATGGCCATTATCATCCCATCATCTGTTTCAGCCATTATATCCATAGAGGAAGGAGTTGTGTCTCTTTTACATACTAATGAATGATATCTTGCTGCTAGGAGAGGCCTGCTAACTCCCTGGAACATGCCCTTATTCTGATGGTGAATATGACATTGTTTTCCATGAACTGGTTCAGTTCGGATTATTTCACCACCAAATGCTGTGAAAATTCCCTGATGCCCTAAACAAACGCCTAAAACTGGTATTTTTTTACCTACTTCCAGTATGGTGTCATGCGAAACTCCGAAATCCCGCTTGTTCTGCGGATTTCCAGGTCCTGGTGATATGATTATCTTGGAAGGTTGGAGTTTCTTTATTTCATCGACAGTTATTTCGTCATTTCTAAAGACTTTAATATTGGTCTCAAACTCTCCCACCAACTGATAAAGGTTATAGGTGAAAGAATCATAGTTATCTATTATCAGTATCATTTTGCTTCACCTGACATCTTAAGAGCGCTTAAAAGGGCCTCGGCTTTGTTTTCACATTCATGATATTCATTGGTTGGAACAGAGTCATGGACTATTCCTGCTCCAGCCTGTATCTTTGCTTTGTCTCCATCGCAGACCATGGTTCTTATGGTTATGGCAAAATCAGCATTTCCATTCAAACCAAAATATCCCACTGCCCCTGCATAGGGACCACGGGGGATCTGTTCCAGTTCATTTATTATTTCCATGGCCCTGATCTTGGGAGCTCCACTCACCGTACCTGCCGGAAAGATAGAAGCAAATGCATCCACCGCGTTTTTATTATTCTGTAATTTTCCCCTTACAACGGACACGATGTGTTGTACATGAGAAAATTTTTTGATGTTCATGTATTCGGGGACTTGGACGGTTCCAAATTCACTCACTTTTCCAATGTCATTACGGGCCAAGTCTACCAGCATCAAATGTTCAGCTCTTTCTTTTTCATCGGCTAAAAGTTCTTTTTCAAGTTCCAAGTCTTTGTGGGGTGTTTTTCCACGTTTCCTTGTCCCGGCTATGGGATATGTTTCAACTTCTCTTCCTTCCACCCTGACTAGCATCTCTGGACTGGAACCTATAACTTCCCTTTCTCCCAGCTTCAAATGATACATATACGGTGAGGGGTTGATTCTACGGAGAGTTTCGTAAAAAGAGAGTTTGTTCCCTTTAATTTTGTATTCTCTAGCATTGGAAATAACACTCTGGAATATTTCACCTGCTTTAATTTTTTTTTGGGCTTCGAGAATCATTTTTTGGAAGTTATCTTGAGAATAGTGGCGGTTCTTTTCTTCAAAGGTTAGCGTATCTTCCTTGATTTTATTCAGTGATATTGACTTGATTTCATCCAAACGATTTTCTCCCAGAGTCACGTATTCGCATTTATTTTGCAGTCTATCAAATATTATAGCGTCCAAGAATAGTCCGAACTCAAAATCTGGGGTTTCTCCTACATTCAGGGGAACTGATTCGAAGTATCGTACCGACTCGTAAGAAACGTATCCCACAAGACCTCCACGAAATCCTTTTTCAGCACTTCCGTTTCCAATAATGCTTTTTATTTCATTAAAAGGATTTGAGGTTTCAATTTCCTCTGTTTCATCTTCTTTTTTGATTTCTAGAATTCCATTCTGGGCTTTGAGAGTTGCAACTGGTTTAAATCCAAGAACTGAATATCTTGCTAAGCCACTATCACTTTCCATAGACTCCAAAAGGAAACTACTGGAATATTCTGAGTATATTTTTTTAAAAAGGTCAAATGGGGAGTCAAAGTCTATTCTAGTTTTTTTGACTTCCCGATTTTTGATTTCATATTCGCCAAAAGCATTCACTGCCTTGCATTGTTTCACCATATTTAGTCACTTACACCCATATACCTCATAGTACTATTTAAACCTTTAGAGTACAAAAATGTACGTAAAACTAAATATATGGCCAATGCCAAATTGAACATTAAAGAAAATTCCTACAAATTTATCGATGAAAACAATCAGGGAGAATATTACATGTGGGATCGCGTAAAACACAAATTTGAAAAATTTCCGGCAAGAATGGGCGTGGCACGTAAAATAGTTGAATTAGGACTCAGAGTAGGTGAAAATGGTAAAATTTACTGTGGTAATGTTGAAATAAATGACGTGGCATTGGCAAGGGGTGCTGGAGTAGACCGTAGATCCATCCGGGCCACAGTGGACGTGATCATGGACGACCCTGAATTGGCAGCAATATTTGGAAATATATTCCCTGCTGGAGCCCTTCTTAAAAATGTAGCCAGTGATCTTGGCTTTGGAGTGGTGGAAATTGAAGCCCAAGCAGGCACTCCGGGGATACTGGCCACAGCTACTCATTTAATATCGGAAGAGAATATAAGCATTCGTCAAGCCCATGCAGGAGATCCTGAACTTGAAGAACACCCCAAACTTACTATAATCACGGAAAAACCAGTAAAAGGAGAAATGTTCAATAAATTCCTAAAAATTCCTGGAGTAAAAAGAGTTTCAATATATTAATGAAAGTTGAAATTAAGGTATAAAGTTTAATGGTGTTACATTATATGAATTTGAATTCTTTGAATAAAAAGCCAAAAATAAATAAAAATTAAAGGGATAAAGAATTGTTATTCAGATACTAAACCATATTATGGGTTTAATTTTTGGATTCTTCAGCATCCTCTTCCATAATCTTCAGAAGCTCATCCCATGCTTCAAGGGATTCTTGAGCCTCCTGGTCAGATAAGACCTCGATTGCATATCCTGAGTGAACCAGAACATAGCGACCGACATCTACATCCTCAACTAAATCCAGTTTAGCCTGCTGCCTTACTCCGCCAAAATCAACTGTGGCTACGTTCTCCTTAATTTCTAAAATCTGCGCTGGAGCTGCTATACACAAAATTATCACCTTTGAACTTATTTTAAGATTGGATCATCTTTATTTTGGTCATTAAATTAGCATGTAATTCATATAGTATTAAAAAAAAGCTCTGTTTGATTATCACAGAACAATTTAGTTATTTTAATAGATGCTCATCACCATATAAATATCTTGGGGACAGACCATCTTAGGAAGCAACCTTAAAATTTAACCATCATTTTTTGGGGAATAGAAAATGAAAATAGTAATTATTGGAGGAGGTCCAGCAGGGCGTGTAGCGGCAATGGAAGCAGCACAGCTTGAAGCAGACGTCACTTTAATTGAAAAAGAGCATATTGGTGGGACGTGTCTTCATGAGGGTTGTATGGTGATCTGTGGTTTTAATGATGTAGTTAAATTTCATGAAGATTCAGAAAAATTTCAAAAAATGGGCATTATCCCCCAAAATTACTCACTTGATTACAATCAAGTTGTAAATGGCATTAAACAGGTTACAGGCAAAATAGAAAGCGTATTAAAACATGAAACCAGAGAATCAGGAGTGGAAATAGTTAAAGGTGAAGTCTCAACAGTTAATGAAGAGAATGTGGAATTAAATGGCGAGGAACATCGCTATGACAAACTCTTGATATCGACTGGAGCCAGACCATTTATACCACCCATCCCAGGTGCAGAGGATGCACTGACGTACAAAGACGTTCTTGACCTTAAAAAAGTTCCTGAAAATCTTAATATAGTTGGTAGTGGAGTAATAGCCTCTGAATTTGCGGCAATATTCTCATCTCTGGGCAGTAAAGTCAATGTACTATGCAGGGGACATTTTTTAAGGAATTTAGATGATGAAATCAAGGATTATGTGCTCAAAAATCTTCTTAATGATGTTATTATTCACGAAAACGTGAAAGTAGATGAAATAACCAGCAAAAGCATTATCACATCCAATGGAGAGATGGATGGATTGTCCTTCCTGGCGACTGGGATGATTCCAAACACGGAAATAATAAAGGACATGGTTAACATCGGATCTAGGGGATACATAGAGGTAAATGGGCAAATGCAAACTAGCAATCCTTCTATTTATGCTGCTGGTGATGTGGTGGGCACGGTAAACAACACTCCAGTGGCCCGCAGGGAAGGTCTGGTCGCTGCCAGGAATGCGTGTGGTATATCCGCAACCATGGATTATAATCTCATACCTCAGTCTTTAACGCTTTATTATCCAGTAAGTTTTTTGGAAACGGAATCAGAAAAGTCTTCGGACGAATTCAATGTGCGCATCCGAGGATCTGCAGGTCCCGGATCATTCTGGAATGTTTTAGATGGCAACACAGGTCTAACCAAACTGTCAGGAAACATAGAAAATGGTGAAATAACTAAGGCCTACTCGATATCAACGGCTTCCCGAACCAGCATGCCTTATTTGGCTAAAATGATTAAAGATGGTTATAAAACTTCTGATTTTGATGATTTTATTGAAACTCATCCCTCAACGGATGCTATCTATAAATTATTGCAATATTTAGCTAAATATGGTTAAATGAATCCCATATGAAAATAAAATATTTCTTATAAATCGAATAAGATATGGGGAAAAGAATAAAATCCGATTTATTTCTCTTTAATTTTCTCTTTAATTATCCTTGCTATTTTTGGTGAAGCATTCTGAATCAATTCAGCATAAGCTTTACTTTTTTCTTTTATTTCATCCTTTTTCCCCAGAACATATTGAATTTGATTTTCTAATTTGTCCATATCGCATTCTATCACTGTTTCGGGGAATATTCCCTCCATGTTATGATATCGGCCATATTTAACTCTGAGAAGAGCGATAATGGGCAATTCGCATGCCAGAGCTTCGTGAATCATCAGTCCGTCATCAGATAGTACAACCAGATCAGCCAAACTGTAAAGATCAGGAAGGTTGTCAACATATCCCAAGTTAAGTGTTGATTTTAGATCTTCCCTGAATTCGTCTTTAAGTGGTTCACCAACTACCAGAATGTTGGCTTTCAAATCTCTCTGACCTATTTTCCCAGCAGCTTGAGCCATTTTTTCGAATAAGGAGGACCCTGAAGAGAATAATATGGTTGGCAAATCCTCTCTGAAACCCTGAGGCATGGATTTCAAGGCAGTTTCACGATTACCACTTACTATATCGGGATTTATAGGTAGATATGAGGTATGAACTTTATTCTTAGAATTTAATTGGGCTCCTTCTACTATGTTCTGTCTGAACAAGGGTGATTCGGGCAGTGCGATGATATCAGTAAGTTTAGACAAGACTTTAGAATCCGTTGGTGTGGCAACCACTCCCAATGATGGGATATTGGCAAGTCTGGCTGATAAAGCACCTATAATAGCCCCACCTCCAATCACCCCGACCACTATGTCTGGTTTTATCTTTCGGATTAGTTTAGCCCCTTCTCTTGCTGCTAGTAGAGATTTTCCACTGGCTTTCAGTAGGGTGTATTTGTTGGCAGCATGTCCTCCAGCCTGAGGGATACTGATCTTATGCCAAGTAATTCCTTTTCTCTTAAATAATAATCCTGGAGCATGGTGATCAAGCGCGAATTCACATTTCACGCCCTCTTTCTCAAGAGCACGAGCGATGTTGAGGGCTATGACTGCATCTCCGCCCATTCCCCTTCCAGTTATTGTGAGTAGAGCTTTCATTTTTTAAACCTTATTACCTTATTATAATCCATGGCAATTTAACCTTTTAAGAATGGTTGAAAATCTTGATTGAAGAAGTCGGTGTTCCATATGAAATCATAAATGCCGGATATGGTATCCACAAATTCTTGATACTGATTCCATATGGCTATGGTAGTTTCAGATAATGCATTGTTACCTGAAAGTTTACAGAAAGCGATTAACATCTCTTTTTTGTCCCTTACAATCAGTTTAATGAAAGGTACAGGGAAAAATTTTATTTTTAGGGGTAAGTCTCCCAGAATCTCCTTTGTGGGAACTTCAACATCATCCACCCTACATGAGGGAGCAGTGAGCATTCTTATATTAACACCTTTTTGCATGGATTTATTAAGAGCAGGTTTAAGCATATCTGGCTCTTTTGGAAACATTAAACCTCCCATTATGAACAAAGATTCTTCTGCACGTGATATGATTTCTAACTCCTTGTTCACAAGTTTTTCCTGACCATGTAGTAACCATATGGGTGCTGGGACTTTGGGGATCTGGCTTTCGTAAACCACATTAAGTTCTGCTTCTGCCTGTTCCATGGTGTTTCTGATATGGTCTCTGGATTTTTTGAAAACCTCATGAGGAGGGATTACTGTGAATTTTAAGGGTTTTCCTCTGCTCATCTCAACGAAACCTTTTTCTACCAGGCTTTTTAGAACCTGGTATACTTTCGATCGAGGTACATTTGTAGTTAAACTTATTTCAGTTGCATTGGCGGAAATAAGGGAGGTTAAACCTACATACGCTTTTGTTTCATAATCAGTGAGCCCCATAAGTTTCAGGGCTTCCATAGATTCCCGGCTTAAGGTCATAATTATTACTTCCTTTTTTTGGTTCTTTCGGTAATTTTTTACTAATTTCTCTTAATCCTTTAAGTAATGTTTTGTTTCATTTTATACTTTCTTAGTGACAAAACCTTTAAATGTTTTTCTGGTATGATCATTTAGCATGATGTAGAGAAGGTGAAAATGTGAATTCAGAAAACGAATACGCCATCAAGACCAACCATCTCACCAAAAAATATGGAAACTTCACAGCAGTGAATAATCTGGACTTAAAGGTGAAAAAGGGAGAGATATATGGTTTACTAGGCCCCAACGGTGCGGGCAAAACCACCATCATCAAAATGCTGACCAGTATCAGCAACCCAACCTCAGGAAGTGCGCAGGTAATGGGTGAAAAAATTCCTGATGGCAAAAACGCCTCAAAGATAGGTTACATGCCCCAGGAAACAGGAGTATACTTAGGACTAACTGTGGACCAGAACATGAAATTTTATGGTAGAGTATTCAACCTTAAAAAAGCGGAAATGGAAAAAAGAGAAGAAGAACTATTAAAATTCGTGGATCTTGCCCATTGGAAGCACGAAATGGTAGAAAACCTCTCAGGAGGGATGAAACATCGAGTCTCGCTGGCCTGCACTCTTATCCACCAGCCTGAACTGCTTTTCCTTGATGAACCCACAGTGGGTGTTGATCCTGAACTAAGATTGTCTTTCTGGAACTACTTTAACCAGTTGCGCGAAGGGGGAGTAACCATCCTCATAACCACCCATTATATGGATGAGGCACGACACTGCGATCGAATAGGTTTCATGCAGAGAGGTCATCTCATAGCTGAAGACACACCTCAAAAGCTTCTTAAAGAGAGTGGGAAGGATTCTCTGGAAGATGCATTCCTCGATTTTTCTAAAAAAGATGAAGCCCAAAACGGGGTGGGGTCATGAAATTCTATCGTATCATGGCTGTAAGCCGCAGGGTATTCCGTGATGTGGCCAATGATAAGCGCAGCCTTGCGTTGTTGTTTTTGGCACCAATCTTTGCCATGTGCATATTTGGTCTGGCATTCAGTGGTGATGTGGAGGATGTCGATGTTATAATTGTAAATCAAGACCAGGGATTCACATCACCCCTTGGGGAAACCACTTACTTTTCAGAAAAGATAATCTCAAACTTGGATAAAGAGGTTTTGAACATCCAAAATATGAGTAATGTAGATGAAGCCCGAAAAGAAGTGAAAGAAGGTAAGTCCTCAGCAGTTATCATATTCCCTGAGGAATTCAGCAAGAACGCTATTTTAAAGACAACAAATACCTCTTATCCATATAGCGCAGAGATTATAATCCAGGGTGATGACAGCATAACCAACATAAAAAATGCCATAGTTAAAACGGTAAACGAGGCCCTTTCCGACACCATGACAGGGGAAGGAGTTAGCGCACCTTTAAAAGTAACCTCTGATCCAATTTATGGGGATGATGCCGAGTTTGTTGACTTTTTTGTCCCAGGAATCCTGGCCTTCGTAGTATACTTGCTTACAACCATTCTCACACTCATCACTTTCGTAGGAGAAAGAGCCAATGGCACATTGGAACGAGTGTTAGCCAGTCCAGTGACTGAAGGGGAGGTCGTAACTGGATACGCGATCACATTTGGGACATTAGGAACATTACAAGTTGCATTATTACTATCAGTGGCCATACTGGTGTTCAACATAATAGTGGTGGGCAATGTATTGCTGGCGTTCATGGCAGTGGCCATTCTAGCCGTAACCTGCCAAGCACTGGGGATACTACTTTCTAGCCTTGCTAAAAGGCCAGAACAAGCAATACAATTTTTCCCATTTGTTGTTTTGCCAGCTTTCTTGCTTTCAGGTGTATTTTGGCCCATTCAAGCTATACCCGAATGGTTAAGGCCTTTATCATACTTGGTACCTCCTACCTATGCAGTGGATGCCTGCCGGGCAGTCATGCTTAAAGGATGGGGTCTGGATAAAATATGGCCGGATCTCCTGGTGCTGGTGATATTTGCCATCCTGTTCCTGGTTCTGGCTGTTTGGTCATTGAAAAGAGGAAAGGAATAATTAATACCTTTTTTATTCTTTTTTCTTTTTTTTTAATAGAATTTTTGTCTAAGGGATTTTTTCAAGCTAATAAAAAGTTTGGTGCTTCTTGGGAAAATTAATTCATAAAAACACTTACAAATAAAATAGAATGTCATTATATAGCTAATTTTGAAAAAAATAAGGGAATGGGATATTATTCATATCCCAATTTTTGGAGTTTTGGTTTATTTAATACGTTTTGGCAGTAATAATCCGCCTAACACCATTAACACAGCTAATACTAGTTTTGCTATTGGTGATCCCGTAGTTTGCATTCCCACAGTTTTGGAACTGGGTTTTGGAACTGTTTGAGCATTTACAGTTACCGTCTGGATGTTGCTTTCCAGGTTAGGGTCATAAGTGTCGGTTGAAAGGCTTGGTGCAAAGACGAAGATTCCAGCTCTAAGTACTTTAACTCTAACCAGTGCAGTTGGGTCTCCCACCACGACATCGCCGAGTATCCAGGTTAAAGTCCTGGTTACTGGGTCATAGATTGGTGTTGGTCCCTGGTCCACAGTAACATCCACGAAATCCATACCCTCAGGTATGGTTAGGGTAAATACTACGTTTTGGGCAGTGTCCGGGCCTCGGTTACCCACTTTGAAGGTGATAGTGATGATTTCGCCAACGTAGGGGTTATTTTTACTGGCCCAACTGTTAATGTACAGGTCAGCTAATGGGACGTAGATTGCAGTGTTAGTGCCACTTGCAGTGAATGGATATTCAGTGAATGTTGCATGGGCAGTGTTAATAATGCCTCCAGTAACACCAGCCATGGTTGCGTTAACTCTGGCCACGAAAGTCCTAAACATATCAGGAGCTCCAAAGTCCAGGTTGAATGCAGCCCAGGTTATGGTTCTTGTGGCATCATCATATAGTCCACCATCACTGGCAGACACGAAATCCAATCCAATAGGCAGCACATCAGTTATAACTACGTTTGTTGCATTACTGGGCCCGTTGTTGTGTGCGGTGATAGTGAAATTCACCAAATCACCCACATTAGCTCTGTGATTAGTGGTATTATCCGTTTTGTTTAAAGTGATGTTAGCCATTTGAACGAATACGTAACCTGTGGCAGTATTAGACTGTCCAGGGTATTCATCACAGGTTATGTATACGCTGTTGGGAATATTTCTACCAGCATGACTGGAATTGGTGAGGGATCCATAGCCAAATGTATACGATGCACTTGGAGCAAGTTCACTTAATATTGGGATTGTAACTTCTGTATCTGTGTCAAAGAAGTCATGTGCTACTAAGTTATGAGCTGTGTTAGGTCCATTGTTTGTCACAGTTATGGTATAATTTGCAGTATTCCCTACATTAACAGAACCGTTACCAGTTTTGGTTACGATTAAGATTGCTGCAGGATCAACATTTAAAGTGGCGCTTCTATTCACCTCATCCTGAGGATAGGTTGACTGGGCCAGTGTTGCTGTGTTGTTGAAAAACCCTGTGGCATTTACCAAGGCGACGATATCCAGATACACGCCTCCGGTAGGTACTGTTAAGCTTCCTATACTCCACAATCCGGTTGTGTAATCGTAGGTTCCGGCGTTGAGTGTGTGTGACTGATAAACAAGACCTGCTGGAAGCAGATCAGTCACATTCACATCAGTGGCTGTATCAGGACCAGTGTTCTGTACGGTGATAATAAAGTGTATAATATCACCATAGTTTGGATGATTGTTGGACACTGACTTGGTGAAATCTAAAACTGCCCGTGGTTCCACGTTCTGGTTAACGGTTACAGTTTGATAATCCACGGTTACAGTGAATGTTGCAGCTCCTGAAGATGTTGGTGAGAATGTAGTTGTTGCTTGTCCATTTAGGGTGTACTCTGGTGTGTCAACAGTTCCTCGAGTGGCTGTGAAGTCTGTTTGCACATCATTAGGGATGTATCCTCCAACTGGGTTGCTGTCACTGTTCTGGGTAAGGTCGCCTATGAATTGTACAGGCACTCCATTGTAAATAGGGTTAGGTACAATCAGGCGTAACATGACCCATGGATCAGCGTCCACTCCACTGGATACTCGTCCAGCAAGGGATGGGCTGCTACCTTCAAAGTTGGTTCCCCACCAGTTGTTTTCAGCGTTAACATTGATTCCATTGTAGCTGGCTATGTCGGGTAAGGTGTTGTTTAGGATCCGGTTGTAATTTATTTGAGGTAATGCTAGGTTGGTTCTCAGGTAAACAGCACCACCAATACCACTGGATCCAGCATTACCTGGAATTCCATTAGTACCACCAGTTCCGGTTCCTTTTAAACCTCCGGCTCCTCCATTACCTGGAGTTCCAATGATGTTGTTGGTTAAGTTGTTACTGGTAACGATTAAGTAGGTTCCATTATGGTAGATACCGGCACCAGAACCGGACACTCCGCCGTTTCCGCCGTTTCCGCCGTTTCCGGAATTAACGTATACCCAATGATAAATCCACCAGTATCTCCATTGGTCACTACCTTTACCACCGTTTCCACCAGTTCCACCATTACCACTGCGGTTGGATGTTACTGTTGATTCAGTGAGGAGTAGATAGTTGGAGTTGAAGATACCTCCACTGTTTCCACCGGCACCACCGTTTCCACCAGTGCCTCCAGTATTTGGTTGAGTACTTTCTACGGCGTTTCCGCCGTTTCCGCCGTTTCCGCCGTTTCCAGCGGTGTTGTTAGAAATTTGTGAAGCCGAAATTTCCAAATTTCCTGTGTTGTAGATTGCTCCGCCGTTTCCGCCGTTTCCGCCGGTGTGTCCTGCGTAACCGTCAGGGTGAAGTAAGACTAAGCTACCATCACCTCCATCAGCTCCACTACCACCGTTTCCAGCGGTGTTGAAGTTGATTTCAGAGTTAGTTATGGTTGCTGTTCCTGTGTTGTAAATTGCTCCCCCATCACCACCAGTACCACCAGTACCTCCAATTATTACTTGAGTACCACCAGCACCAGCGTTACCAGCTAAGTTGTCGTGTATTAGGGTGTCGGATATGTCCAGGGTTCCTGTGCTGAAGATAGCACCACCAGAACCACCATTCCCCCCGTCACCTAATACTACACCATCCCCACCGTTACCAGCACGGTTGTTGTACATTTCACTGTTAGTTATAGTGAGAGTTCCTGTGCTGTAGATGGCACCACCATGGCCTCCATTGAAACCATTGGAATGAAGACTAAAGAATCCGTCAGTTCCATCTCCAGCACGGTTATCGTAGATCTCGCAATCGGTTATGGTTGCACTGCCGGTGTTGTAGATTGCTCCCCCATCACCACCAATGCCACCGTAAGTAAGACTACCTCCATCACCAGCCTGGTTGTCTCTCAGGACACAACTAGTGAGGTATAATGTACCTTCGTTCCATATGCCTCCGCCATCATATCCATCAGGATGTAATATGGTTCCGTCGGATGCATGGCCGTTCTGGATAGTTAGGTTTATTAAGGTAACAGTGACCCCTGCAGGTATGTAAATAACTGTACCAGTTCCACTTCCATCAATAATGGTGTCAGTGGGGCTGGCACCCATACCAATTAGGGTCAGACTTTTGGTAATGGTTAGCTGTTCAGAGTATGTTCCAGCTTCGATCTGGATATGGTAACCATTCAGCGTGTTTGGCGAGTTAATGGCATTTTGTATGGCATTGGGGCCAAAAAAGCTTTCACCACTTTCCACTACGTAGGGGTCAGTTAATTGTGAATCATTAATACTAGTGTTGGTTGTTATTAGTTCCTCACTTGTAGTATCATCAGCTGCTGAAACAGCACATGCTAATGTTAATGAGAATACAAGCACAAAAAAAACCAATATTATTTTCTTCTGCAAATTACTTATCCCGTCCTTTTTGTTTGTTTGCTTAGCATTATATTCGTTTTTTGTCAGTTTTTCACCTCCTTCATGTTTTTTCGCAATGCTTAGCTTTAATGACGTGTTAATTGTTTTTTAAAGGCATAATTTTAATCATACCTTGGAAAATTGTTGGTGGCTGTCATTATTGTTAATAGTGTTTTTCCATGTTTAAATAATTTTCATTACTTTTTTGTGAACATGTCACTAAGAAAATAGATTATCTTAAAAAAAAGCTTTTATGGTGTAGTATAAGGGTTATAGATCAGGGTTATAGATCAGCCTGCGAAAACCTAAGAAAATTAAAAACTTATTTTTTATCTTTATATTTCGTTGGCCCAAGGTAAATCTACGAAGCAGATCTCCCAAGCCCCCACCTGTCAACACATCCATCAACAAGTCCCCATATGTGGGATTATGGATATAGAGGTTAGTTTCCAGGAATTTTTTAAGATTGGAACGTCTTAAAAATGCTATAAGGATGCTGGTGCTAATTAAAAGAATCATAACTACTAAAAACACTCCCATTGTTCCCCAATTATGGAAATTGGCCACATTCATAGCCAGTAGTGTGTATACGATTCCCAATCCTACTCCAAAGGAGTGGTTACCTACTTCACCCATCATTATTTTTCCCTTATAGTCAAGCGGGGCATAACCAAGACAAATAACCAGAATTATTAATGCAACAGAATAAGGGTTTCCAGTGGTAAGATAGAGTAAAATTGCCATTATGAAACTCATTATAAGTACAGTGGAAGATGCAGTTCCGGGTTGCATGTCAGCAATGTTCATGGGTTGAATCATCAATGCAATGAGAATAGAAACCGGGCCAAAAGAGAAATATCCAACTATTATTACCATGAGCATCCCTATGCCCCGGGAAAGCTGACCTAATTCAAATGGTAGTCTTTTGATTTTTTTCCTTCCAACAATATCGTCTAAAAATGCAAATATTCCCATTAGGCCTATTAGATAGTTTCCTGAGGGTGGGAAAAATAGCAATAGAACTATGAAAGGAGCTAAACCAACTGCTCGGGGTGTTCCTCCACGTATAGAAGTGTAAAGGTTTCCTCCAAGTCGGGGGAATAATTTGTAAAATAAGATGGTTAAAATACAGGAGATCAGAAAAGCCATTATTAGCATTGAAATTTCTGTGATGTTAATTCCCACAATGTTCATTTTAACTTATCTCCTGAAATTATATGATCCTTTTTATCTTAAATTTATTTTAATGCGTATCTTAATAAAGCTGCCAAGCCACCCAGGGCATTTAACTGTTTTCCCCCGTCATGTTCACTGCTTAAGACCATTACTTTACCCCCCAGGTTCTCAGCCATGTCCATGATTTTTTCCACATCTTCTTCTCGGAGTAATTCATCTATGACCAGTAATTGTTCAATTGCACCAGCTTCAGCGGCAGTTTTAACCTCATTTTTACCGTAAGTCACCAGGTTGGAAGTTTTCCCTATTTCTTCCAGGACTCTGGCCATCATCCTTATTTCCTGGGCTATTCTTCCTTCAGTGGCCATTTCCTCCAGGATTCCTTTCTGCAGGACTTCATGAATTCCTGATCTACCACCAGCGCCAGTGCTTTCCAATCTGGAAATATTGGCTAGATCCGGATATTTCTGGCTTATAAATTGGTAAAAATCGTTTTTACCAAATCCGGGTCCGGCAATGATTATCCCTTCAATTCCCTCAAACTTGGTAATGGTGTCAATTATCTTCTCATAAAAGTTGTTTATGACTTGCTGACGGTTTTTCTGTACCATCCTTTTGCCTGAGACTCCTCCAATGATAGGACCATAATATTCAACCCCATATTGGCGTAGGATACCCATATCCGCATTATCATCCTCAATAACCACAACCAGTGCACGAGGTATTTTTGATGCATCAATTGCTTCTTTAATTCTTTTCCTATGCCAACGGGACCATTTTTCCTTTTTAATCTTCACTGAGTTCTCAAGCTTTAAGTCCAGGGTGTGATGAGAGCCTAGAGAAACCAAATCTTCGGGTCCCTTTTCAATAACACCTTTAGCCCTTAATTTCCCAGTGTACTTATGAAAATTAATGCTTTCCACGCGTATACCCATAAAAAATGTTTTTTTAATGCCACGATCACTACGCAGACGCTCTCCACTGGTGTCTTGTATACGGCGGGTTGTTCGGGATGAAACCAGATCACCGGGCTCTATAAGGTGAGAAAGATGCCATAAGTCATCCAGAGTTTCGGGGAATAACTCAATAATTCCTCTCTTAGCATCTTGATGTATGATACGCATTATTAAAACCTTCATCAGCAATTTTATTGTTTACTTTTTATTGTTTGCCTGAATTTTGAGTATTATATTTTTTAATATGTTATTTACACTGTATTTACCTTATTTATCTTTAAATCTTTTTTTTAACATCCTTTATTATTTTGTATTACATTCATATCTTTTATTATAATAATCATAAATTTTATATAAAAGGTATTACAAATGTGCTTATGGTGATTATTAATGGATGATCAACTGGAAAGTAAGATAAGAGAAACACTGGAAAATGTTAAACCATGGCAAAGGGTCCCCACTTCACTTGAAGGAGTCTTTCTAATCAAAGCTCCTACAAGAGGTGACCAGGAAAGCATAATGGTTGAGATAAACCCTTTAGATGAATTTGGACGTCCCATAAAGCGTAGAGGTATATTTATTCAGCGTAAAATTCATCTCGAACGTTTTTTGGATGTAATGAACCAGCCTCGTTTAAAGGAGTTTTTAGATACACTGGATGCCATGGCTGGAAGTGTGGGGGAAGAGAAGGTGGGAACACTGGAAATATAATCGTAAAACGTTTTAATGGTATAATAACTATAATGTTTTGGTTATTTATTATCAATCATTTTATTCCCTTTTTTTAAAGAAAAAACTGTTCATATTAGCTAAAGTCTAATTTGCAGTAATATAAGGAAAATTTTATTATTGACATTCTAGTATTAATTTCCAAAAAATTTATATTTCTTTTAATTGATATTTTTTTCATTGTATTATTAAATATAATCAAGTTATCAATGAGGTTAACGATATAATGAGAAATAGGGGTTAATATGAATTGCAGTGGGGTGTCTTCTGGGCTTTTGGTTCCCGCGAGTTTTTTGAAGTTTAATTGGCACTGATATGATGGGGATGTTAATCTCTAATGGGGTGGTAATTCTATGACATATTTAGTTTGTGAAAAATGTTGGAGTTATTACGAATTACAGGAAGGCGAGTCAATAGATGACTTTGATTCCTGTGAGTGTGGTGGAAAATTAGCTTTCACAGATGATTATGAAATTATAAAACAAGTGAAAAAAGCCATTTTAGAGAAGAAAATTAAAAAAGCAGCCTTTGACAGAAAAGTTGAAGGAGTAACCAGATTTGAGAAAGATGCCTTAAAAAATAGAAGAAAAAGAAGAGCAAGAAGAAGAACTCATGATGATTATGATGATATTGTGGATGTAATCGATATTTTGGGTGGTCTGTTTTGACTTATCTCATATGTGATAAATGCAACGGATATTACGAATTACAACCGGGAGAATCCGCTGATGACTTCGATTACTGCCAGTGCGGAGGTAATTTAATACATGCAGATGATATTAGGCCACTAAAACCACTAGAACGCAGGCAAAAAAGAAAAATTAAACAAATTGTGGATGAAGACAACCAAGGAAACAATAAGATATATGGATTTATATTTTTAGGATTGTTCTGTTCGATATGGATTTATATAATGGTCAGAATTGCACTTTATATGGATAACCCCCTATTAAGGGAAGAGATTATTGCTTTTTTCATTGATTTGGCACTCTTATTAGCTCTTGCAGCTCGATCTATAGTACGGGGGTCTAATAGAACTTGGTGATGAATATAAATATTAATAAAATAATTGAAATTTATTAATAATTTATCCAATTTTAAACCATTGATAAATAAATTACCTTTTTTTTAAGAAATTGGATAAGTTTAATATTTCACAATCTCAATAGATAACTCTATGCATGTAGCGGTTATTGGCGGAACCCGTGGACTGGGAAAGTGGATAGCTAATTTTCTAAAAAAAAGAGGATACCTAGTTACTATTACTGGCCGAAATTCCATTATAGGTGAGGCCATAGCTAGTAAAATGGGAGTCTCATACACATCGAATAATATTCAAGCTGCTTCTAAGGCTGACGTGGTGGTAATAGCTGTACCAATCGAGGCTACTCCCCGAACTATAAAAGAAATAGCTCCTCATATCCGAGGAGGATCATTATTACTTGATGTGACCTCTGTAAAGGAAGAACCCTCGGAACTCATGCATAAACTTGCTCCGGAGGGTGTGGAAGTACTGCCAACTCATCCTATGTTTGGGCCCAGAGTCAGATCACTTGATGGTCAGGTTGTTGTTCTTACTCCAAAAAGTAAGGGAAAATGGTATCAGAAAGTGGTTGATTTCCTGGAAACAGAACAGGCCCGGGTTTTGGTGACCACACCACAGACTCATGACCGTATGATGAGCATTGTTCAGGGATTAACACACTTTGCCTACATTGCTGTTGCCAGTGCCATTGAAAGGATGGAAATCGATGTTAAGGAATCGCGCAAGTTTGCAAGTCCTATATACAGTCTTATGCTGGACATGATAGCCCGGATTGTTGCTCAGAATCCTTATTTATGTTATTCCATCCAGACCCATAATCAATACATACCTGAGGTGCACGAAGCATTCATAGAAACATTTCACCATCTTAAATCAATGGTTGACCAGAAAAACCAGGATGGATTTGTTAAGGCTATGAGTTCAGCAGCTAAACATCTGGATGATCTTGAAGCTGCTCTGGGGAGATCTGATAAGGCCATATCGGCGTTAAGTGCTGAAGTAACCAACCTTAAAAACTCTATTGGAAATGAAGTTCTACTACGCCATATGTACTCTGGAAAGGTTCACATTGGAGTTTTAGAGTCCTTGAACCCTGATTCTGTAACCTTAAAGGGGAATAATAAGGACATAACACTGAAACTTTCTAATATTGAGGTTTTAAATTCAGAAGAAACAATTGAATGGAAAAAAGTTAATATTCCCTTGAAAACCTTTGACATTTCCGTTATTTTACCAGATGGTTCCGAACCAGAAGTAATATCTCATACCATTAAGTCATTGAAAGATGTGGTTGGAGTGGAAATTAAGGATGTTTATGAGGGGAAACAAATTCCAAAGGGTTTTAAAAGTTTGACTTTTCATTATCATGTGATTAATCCAGACTCAAGAAAGAAAGTTGAGGACTTGTTGGTTGGATTTGGCGGTAAAATTCGTTAGATCATATTTTAATGGGGTTCTAAATTACTGGATTTTTGATTTTAACATTCCTGTTTTGATAAGGATTTCATATCATTAATCTTATAGTAACCTTTATATACTAAAACATACAATGTTAAAGTAACATAAGTTTACTAAATACAAAAATGTTTTATATTTGTTTTTTATGCAGTGATCACTTTGTTTAAGATATAAAAAGAATTTATAGGGGGATTTATTATGAAAAGTGAAGATATGAAATTAAAAGTTGCAGAAGCATTTTCACAGTCCGATGTAGGCAGATCAATTGCCCGAATAGACCCAGCTTGCATGGAAAAGCTCGATCTTCTAGATGGAGATAAGATCGAAATAGAAGGTAGAAAACTCACTGCTACTACAGTAGCCTCATCCCAATCTGACATAGGGTTGGGTATCATACGAATTGATGGATACATCAGAAAAAACGCAGGAACATCCCTAGGAGAGGAAGTAACCGTACGAAAAGCACAAGTTAAAGAAGCAAATAAAGTAATTCTGGCTCCAGTAGACCAGAAAATCATGATTAGAGGTGATGTTAAAGGGGCTTTCCAGGGAAGGGTACTATCCAAAGGAGACATCATAGTAACTGGAATCAGACAGCAGCAGCAAACAGCCATGCGAGGAAGCCTATTCGACGAATTCTTCAGGGACACCATGACCAATGTCAGTCCCATGGGAGAATTAAAACTGGCAGTAGTTTCCACAAAACCTGCTGGAGCAGTCAAAGTCACGGAAATGACTGATGTTGAAGTTCAAACCGATCCAGTTGACATCTCCAAACTGGAAGGTGTCAAAACACTGGTTGATGTAACCTATGAAGACATAGGTGGCCTCAAGGAAGAGGTAAAAAAGGTCCGAGAAATGATCGAAATACCTTTAAAAAGGCCAGAACTATTTGAAAGACTGGGAATATCACCACCCAAAGGAGTCTTAATGCATGGACCTCCAGGTACTGGTAAAACATTACTGGCAAAAGCAGTTGCCAATGAAAGTGACGCCCATTTCATCGCAATACAGGGTCCAGAAATCATGAGCAAATATGTTGGTGGATCAGAAGAAAGATTAAGGGAATTCTTCGAAGAAGCAGAAGAAAACGCCCCTTCAATAGTATTCATAGATGAAATCGATGCTATAGCACCTAAAAGAGAGGAAGTGTCTGGTGAAACAGAAAGACGTGTTGTTGCACAACTCTTAACACTAATGGATGGTCTTAAAACCAGGGGCCAGGTAGTAGTCATTGGTGCAACCAATAGACCTGATGCCCTGGACACTGCCTTGCGTCGCGGGGGAAGATTTGACAGGGAAATTGAGATTGGAGTTCCTGATAAGGACGGACGCCGTGAAGTCCTTGAAATCCACACTCGTGGAATGCCCCTGGATGAAAAAGTGGATCTTGATGAAATTGCAGATACCACCCATGGTTTTGTGGGAGCCGATCTGGAAATGCTCTGTAAAGAAGCAGCTATGAGGGTTCTCCGCCGTGTACTTCCTGATATTAAAGCCGATGAAGAAATACCTAATGATACCTTAAAAAAGATGATCATCAAAAAGGCAGATTTCAAAGAAGCTTTAAAAGAGATTCAGCCCTCAGCCCTACGAGAAGTGTTAGTGCAAGTTCCAGATATTAAATGGGATGATATAGGGGGTCTGGATAACGCCAAACAGGAATTAAGAGAGGCAGTGGAATGGCCTTTAAAATACCCCGAGAGTTTCGACAAGTTTGGAGTCACACCCCCTCGAGGTGTACTTATATATGGACCACCAGGTACTGGTAAAACATTACTGGCAAAAGCAGTTGCCAATGAAAGTAAAGCCAACTTCATAGCAATCAAAGGACCTGAATTACTGTCCAAGTGGGTGGGAGAATCCGAAAAAGGTGTGAGGGAAGTATTCCGCAAAGCCAGGCAGACCGCCCCCACTGTAATTTTCTTTGACGAAATTGACTCCATTGCATCCACCAGGGCTGGCGGTAGCACTGATTCCGGTGTCACCCAGAGAGTGGTCAACCAGCTTTTAACAGAAATTGATGGATTAGAAGAACTTCAGGACGTGGCAGTAATCGCCGCCACCAACCGGGTGGACATCATGGATCCAGCCCTTCTAAGGCCCGGCCGTTTTGACCGACATGTGAAGGTGGATGATCCTGATGAAAACGCCAGACTTGAAATCTTCAAGGTACACACTAAAAATATGCCTCTGGCCGACGATGTGGACCTGGATTACCTGGCAAAAAACACTGCAAAATATGTGGGTGCAGATATTGAAGCTGTCTGCAGGGAAGCAGTGATGTTAACCCTGAGAGATAACATTCAAGCCGATAAAGTAAAGATGGAACAATTCAAAGAGGCAATGAAAAAGGTCAAAACTGAAGAACAAGTAGACATGGTGCAATATCACTAAAAAAGATAAAAAAACCCCTATATGCTAGAAACCCCTAAGGAGAAGATTCCGATATTTTATGGAATTTTCTCCTTTTTTTTATTTTCCAGCCATATTCCCCTCAAGGATTTTTTTTAACGAATTAACCATTTGACCCTACAAAAAGAAAGAATATAATTAAATAAGATTAACTAATTATAATTCTACACTTTCATATCCTATTTATAATAATGTTGTAACGTGATAAAATGCCTTATAAAGTAAAAGACATAGAATTAGCCCCTCAGGGTATAAAAAAGATTGAATGGGTTCAGAAACACATGCCAGTTCTGGAAACCATTAAAAAACGTTTCATGAAGGAAAAACCCTTTGAGGGAATCACCATTGGGTCTTGTCTGCACTTGGAGCCCAAAACTATCAATTTGGGCCTAACACTTCAGGCCGGAGGGGCTGAAGTGGCAATGACTGGTTGCAACCCACTCTCAACGCAGGACGATGCAACTGCTGCTGGAGCCAGTTTAGGTCTTAACATGTACGGTTGGAGAGAACAAACCAATGAGGAATATTACGAGACCATCAACATGGTCCTTGACCATGAGCCGGACATAATCATAGATGACGGGGCCGACATGATATTTCTACTCCACAAAGAGCGTAGGGATGCATTGGAAAAAATAAGAGGTGCATGCGAGGAAACCACCACAGGTATTCACCGTTTAAAGTCCATGCATGCTGATGGGGCTCTTGAGTTCCCTGTGATAGCAGTTAATGATGCATACACAAAATATCTCTTTGATAATCGTTATGGTACTGGCCAATCAACATTTGACTCCATAATGGGTTCCACCAACATTCTGATTGCCGGTAAAAACGTAGTGGTTTGTGGTTATGGTTGGTGCGGTAGAGGAATAGCAATGCGTGCCAATGGCCTGGGCGCTAATGTCATAGTCACCGAGATAGATCCAATAAGGGCATTAGAAGCTCGTATGGATGGTTACAGGGTGATGACAGTTAGGGAAGCTGTTAAACATGCAGATATTCTAATAACAGCCACGGGTAACATTGACATTGTTTCAAGTGACGATTTCAAAGTGATGAAGAATGGCTGCATAATGGCCAACTCAGGTCATTTCAACGTGGAAATAAACCGTGAAGACCTGGACCAGATGGCAGTGAGTCAGGAGAAAGTTAAACCAGACATCGAAGAGTTTGTAATGAGTGATGGCAGGAAAGTATACCTCCTAGCAGAAGGAAGGTTAGTTAACCTCGCTGGTGAAAGGGGACAGGGACACCCCGCTGAGATAATGGATCTAAGCTTTGCCATGCAAGCATTATCTGCCCAACAACTAGCAGAAACTCAGATGGAAATTGGAGTTCATAAAACCCCTGATGAAGCAGATATGCATGTAGCCAGACTGAAACTAGAAGCAATGGACATTGAAATTGATGATCTTAGCGATCGGCAGAAAGAATATCTGGAAGGATGGGAGGAAGGAACCTGATATGGGACTTTAAAAATGGAAATAAATTTATTTAAGAGGATAGGTAAGGGAGAATACCCTTCCCGTCTGTTTATTGGGGGGTTGCATGGTAAAGAGGGTTTAAGCACCATTCATGCAATAAAAAGCGTTGAAGACATTGATATTAAGGAAGGAAAATTGGTTATATGTAACTTAACCCCTAGCCCTTACCTCAGCACACTAGATCCTCTTTATTATCTGTCCCTTGCAGGTATGAAAGTAATTGAACTCATCAAGAAATATCAACCTAAAATATACTTGGAACTGCACTGCTATCATCCTGACAAGAAAAATAAACTCATCAATAAGGATCGAAAGGATCTTTTTGGAGTTCCTGGGCTCGTGGAACTAGAAGAGGGGGTAATGATAGGCTCTACTTCTCCCCTGATTCGTTCTGTATTTTTTGATCTCAATGATTTCCCATTTATTCTCGAGATGCCTTGTGATCCTTCTGCTGAATCGCTGAAAGTTTCTAATAATATCATGAAAATAGTTGCACGGTCCACTGATCGCCGTGAGATAATGGAAGAAATCAGAAGGATTTATCCCGAACAAATTCAACTGTTAAATGAATATTTCACAGATTTCTCCCAAAATTTCTGGCCAGCATTTCAGGAAACTAAAAAGAATGTCGCGAACATTGAACTGAAGACTTTTCAAGATCTTGATGGACTAATAACTGGCATAATTCGAGAAGAGAGGTTTAATCTTAACTCAGCACAATTAAAACAATTAGGACAGGCTTTAATGGTTTGGCGTGAATACAATCTCCAAAATCATGTTGATTAAAAACAAACCAAAATATTGAATATTAACTATAAGGTGATTTCTTGGCTTACTTTAAGATCATTGATAAGGGAAATGGAGTTAACAGACTTTTCATTGGAGGTGTGCATGGAAAAGAAGGCTCAAGCACCATAGAAGCCCTCAAACAGATCAGAGATGAGGATGTATCTCAGGGCAAACTTGTAATCCATAATTGTGATGAAAGTCCTTACTTAAGCACCTTAGATCCTCTTTATTATCAATCTGAAGTGGGAAAAGAAGTTCTTTCTCTTATTAGTTATTATAAGCCAACTTTTTATGTTGAAGCCCACTGTTATAATAAAAAAAATTTCTCAAAACTTACTTCGCTTCATCGAATGAGTAAGGCCGGAGTCCCTCCACTAATTGAGCTTGAAAAGGGCGTTTTGATCGGATCTGCGTCTCCTTCTATCAGGACCAATATTTTCAGAAAAGAGGATGTCTGTATTACTCTTGAAATGCCATGTATTCCTGATCAGGATAGTTTGAATGTTTATTTGGATGTATTAAGGATTTTCGCAGCTTCTAGAAGTCGTGAAGAACTTGAAAAAACTATAAAAGAACTATATCCCAGTCAACTCCAAACAGCAATAAAGTATGCCAAGGAATTTTTTGGAAATTATCCTCCCTTCTAAATACCATTACCTCTAAACTCTAATTTTTTTATTATCATTTCATCCATTCAATTTGGATTTTTTTTAAAACCACTTTTCCAAACTACTCTGGGTACTTTCCAGTTTTTTGAGTTTATCAACAGCACTCAGAACCCTATCCTCAGAAAAATCGTGTTCTCCACAAAGAAAATCAATAATACCTTGCTTATCTGCTTTTTCCCATTTTAACTGATAGTTTGAATCAACATCATGGTTTAGGAACATTTCACGCAGAATCTGGGCATCCACATCCAACTTGATATCCAGACTTTCCAGGACATGGTATATGTCACCATATTCTTTGATTAGTTTTAAACCCTTTTTAGCCCCAATACCTTTAATTCCCTTGTTGAAATCCGTACCCACCATTATTGCCATGTCCACCAGCTGTTCACGGGTTATATCAAGGTTGTTCAGAACTTTTTCCAGTTCAATGAGTTCAGGGTTGTTCTGACTTCCACTGATAGTGAGGTTTTTCACCATTCGAGGAGCTCCGAAGAGCATGCAATCATAATCCTGTGAGGCAACACACCATGCATCACCAAGAGACACCATATATGATGCTTGAGCTTCTCCTTCGCCTCTGGCTTGAACATAGGGGATCCCCATGAGTTTAATAAGTTTTTTGGATCCTTCAACTATTTCTGGGGACATGCGGGATGATCTGACTGCAAATTTACGTGCATCTTCAACTCGACCTTCGTCAAGGGCTTCCTTCCATTTTTTCTCTGACTCGTCTTTAATTTCCTTCCGTTTTTCCTGAGTCTCTTTTTTAAGTGCACTTGATTTCCCATCAAAAACATAAACTGGTTTGATTCCTTTTTCTATTAGTGACGAGGTTCGATAGAGGATTCCACTAAAATGGGAAGTTATTCTTCCATTTTGGTCTTTGAGTGGAGTGCCATCGTACTGGCGGATGCTGGAAAGAAACTGATAAATAACATTAGCCGCATCAATAGCCACCACTTTACCATCCAAATCATCGAATTGGATCTCTTCTGGAGACATAATGTCTTTAAATTTCACACCCATGAATATGCGCCGCCTATTAACTTATTTGAATATTATAAAGATATCATATGGTTAATCTTGGAACAGACTGTAAGGGAATGTTTCCATTAACCAGATTAAAATCTTGTTTTTGTGTATTATATTATAAGTCCTGCTGAGCATTGGACTATTGGATTTGAAGATTTCAAACATTTCAGGGGTTGATTCATCTGCAGAGACTGATTTTATCTCTCTACGGGACTCAATATCATGTTTACGAAGTATGCGGCCAATAGGAATGTCTGCTCGGATAAGATCTTCTTTAAAATCTTTTTTCAATCTATCCACAGGTATTATGGAGATGGCATAGATCAGAGGTTCTTCTCCTTCGATAACCACCACCCTATAATTAATGGTGTCTCCTTCATTAATATCCAGTAGAGAGGCAGTTTCCTCATCTGCTTCCCTGAATTCCTGCACCAGGGTCCTGATATTCACATGGCCCTTAAGCACATCCAGGATGGTGGTAACGGAGCCGTCAGTGGCCAGAAGTATCTTCTGAGCACTGGAAAGATTCCCTAATTGTTTCTCAATATCTTTTATTCCTTCATAGATTTTATGGTCCATTTTTATTCACTGGGGTCTCTTATTTCACCGTGAATCGCAGAGTATGCCACTACTGCTGGATTGGCCAGATACACTTCCGATTGAGGGTCTCCCATTCTGCCCACAAAGTTACGATTGGTGGTTGATATGCACACCTCTCCTGAAGTTAAAGCTCCCATATGGGCTCCTAAACAGGGTCCGCACCCGGGATTGATAACTATTGCTCCGGCATCAAGGAATGTGTCTATGATTCCTTCACTGATTGCCTCTTTATAGATATTTCGAGAGGCAGGTGACACGATGAGTCTTACATCTGGATGAACTTTTGATTTATTCAACACAAGGGCGGCTTGGCGTAGATCTTCCAATCTTCCATTGGTACATGAGCCAATAAATGCCTGGTCAATGGTTTCCCCAGAAACATGGGAAACAGGAAAAACATTATCCACATTATGAGGACATGCTATTTGGGGTTGTAGATCATCCACCTGAAAATAATGAGATTCTTCGTATATGGAATCCTCGTCTGAGATGAATGTTTGGAAGTTACGAACATTACGCTCTTTTAAATATTTCAAAGTGACAGTATTAGGTTCCATTATTCCGTTTTTTGCCCCAGATTCCACTGCCATGTTGCAAATAGTCAGCCTACCAGCTACATCCATATCCTGGATTGTGTTCCCGCAAAATTCCAAAGTTTTGTAGGTAGCTCCATACGATCCTATGCTACCAATAATATGGAGGATAAGATCTTTTGCTGTAACATATTCCCTTAATGTTCCTTCAACTTCGATTTTAAAGGCTTCAGGAACCATGAACCATGTTTTACCAGTTGCAAAAACCATTGCCATATCTGTAGCACCCATACCTGTGGCGAAAGCTCCAAAAGCGCCGTATGTGCATGTGTGAGAATCAGCACCTACTATTACAGTGCCGGGCTTAACAAATCCTTCTTCCGGAAGTACTTGGTGGCATATCCCTTCTCCATGGGTGTAAATATTTCTGATTCCATGTTTTTTAGCAAAATCACGGGTAATTCTCTGAAATTCTGCCGAGCCAATAATATTTGCCGGTACATTGTGATCGAATACAATGACGATTTTATCTGGATCCCACACATCTTGGGAGATTTTATTGAAAGTTTTGATGGTGGGGGTTGAGGTACCATCATGGGACATGGCCAGATCCACCCTGGCCTCGATTATCTCTCCTGAACGGACTTCTTTTACTCCGGAAGCATTTGCGAGTATTTTTTCAGTGATATTCATTGATATGCACCATTATAATCTGATAAGGGCAGGTTTCTAATTTTATTACATGATGTTATTGTAATTTGATTTGTCCAATAAACATTTATTAAATATAATTTTTAGAATCTAAAAGGTCCTCTCACAGAACGCACGATCTCGTTGAATAGTTCGTCATTAATGTATTTTCCCTTTTCACGTTTTTCTTTAACCATTTCAACAATTTTACACAGCTCATCACGGGTAACATCAATTCCATATTCTCCCAGTTTGGCCTTAACTGCCCTGCATCCAGAATGCTTTCCCAAAACTATCTGTCGTTGATGGCCAATGAGTTCTGGCACAAAAGGTTCATAGGTTAATGGTTCTTCCAAAACAGCATCCACGTGTATACCAGACTCATGTCTGAACACATTTCTACCCACAATGGGCTTGTTATCAGGCACTTTCATATTGGTAAGCTCTTCCACTAATTGAGAAAGTTCATAGAATTTTTTTATGTTAAAGTCAAGATCAACTCCGTAAATAAGAAGTAAAGTCATCACCAGCTCCTCTAGGGATGTGTTTCCTGCTCTTTCACCTATTCCATTGACAGTAGTTGAAATGGCTGTGGCGCCAGCAAGTAAACCAGAAATACAATTAGAAAGAGCCATCCCAAAGTCATTATGGCAGTGTAATGCAATTTCGATGTTAATATCCTTTTTTAATTCTTTAACCAAGTAATCCATTCCCTGAGGACTTATTGCACCTACAGTATCTGCAATATGCACCCTGTCTGCCCCATATAGTTCTGCACGGCTGTATATTTTTTTCAAAAAGTCCAGATCAGTACGGGTGGCATCTTCTGCTGAGAAAGCCACAAATAAATCATGATCCTTGGCATGTTCAATTGAGTTCATGCAAATGTTTAGAGCGTCTTCCTGGCTGAATTTTAGTTTGTGTTTGAGGTGGAGTGAAGAAGTACCCAAAAACGTGATAATACCGTCCACGTCACAGTCCAGAGCCATGTCAATATCTTCTTTTTTTGTACGGGACAAAACCAGGATTTCTGCATCAAGATTTTCCCCTACAATTGCTTTTACTGAACGATTCTCTTCTTTGGAAACTACTGGAAAACCTGCTTCTATCTGGTGTAATCCTAATTCGTCTAATTTTCGAGCTATCTTTAGCTTTTCAGGTGTTCTGAGACACACTCCCGGTGTTTGTTCGCCGTCTCTGAGAGTGGTGTCGTAGACAGTGATCTCTTCAGGGAATTTCAGATTAACAGATTGATTGTATGGGCTTACGAAATGTTTCAATATATTACCGCCTATTTTTTTGGATAAACTGAAATTTAACTTTTTAATATGTATTCAAAAGGATTAAACTCGATTAATATGGATTTTAAAGATGATAGTCCTTGAAAACCATTATTAATTTTAGCAGATAGTTTATTGGATTATCTTGGATTATTATTTAGATATAAATGTATTTTTCGTTTTGCATTTCCCTTAATCGGTGGGCTCATTCCGGTTGCCGGTGAAACCGTTTGTCACTGAAACTTGCTTATAAAAAATATAGTGTTTTACTAGTAAAGTAAAAAAATAATGATAATTTTTGAGTATATAGAAAAATTGTAGATTTCTTTCAGTGAATTCATATTTTTCTAGTGAATTCCCATCAATTCCAGATATGAACTTCTTTCAAAACCGTTTTCAATTCCTATTTTTGAATATGTGGCAAAAATCTCATTAAGAGCTTCTTTGGTGTCTTCACCTTCAGCGGTTTCTTTTTCAATCTCCACAAAATCACCTACTCCATGAACTTTATCAAGGGTTATAATTAGTTCACCTAATGTATAGATAATCCGGTTCTTGCGAACCGTTGCCACCGGACGGAAACTGAGACTTTGAAGAATATCTGCTACTTTAGACGGATTTTCCACTTCTACTTCAATCTCTTTCCTGGTTTTACTGACCTTATCCATTTTTGCTCCCTTATATGTGATGTATGTTTCTTCAGAATTTTCTTTTTTGATTTTTCTTATTCTGAGAGCTTCATCAGTTTGAGCAAAGTCTCTATGTGGTGCATTAAAATACAGATCCTCCTGATATTCTTCCCCCTCCCGGGATGCACCAATTTCAACTATTTTTTCTTCGATTTCATTAAGGTTCGGGGCATGGGCCTTAACTTCGACTTCTATCATAAAAACTCCTTAAAATATTCATTTCGTGTGTTAGGGATATGATTGGTTTTTTACCCGACCCGTCTTTCTATTGAATTTTTGATGTAAATCTGGGCGTCAGATATCTGAGTTAAATAATTATCAACCACATTCTCAATAAGTTCATAAGATTTTATTTTAGAATTTCTCTTTTTGATAATTTCTTTTTTCTTTTTAATTCTTTTTTGAACTTTTCGAGCAGATAATTCACGGCTTTCTTCGGGGGAGAGATTGAATTCATTAATAATCTGTATATACTCTTTTCTAATACTCCGAATATCTGTTCGTATATTGTGTCTGATTTTTTTCAGTACACTCTCCAACTCTTCCAGTTCATTCATGGTCTCCATGGCCTTTTGAATGTTGGAAACATCTATTTCCATCCCATCAATTTCAAGTTCATCCAGTTGTTGTTGGTAAATTTTTGGACCAAACATTGTTTCACCTGCCCATATATCATAATAATATTAACTTATGGATATTAAATATTAATAGATCATTACTGATGTATTATTTAATTGTTTTAAACCAAAATAAATTTAATTACAATTTTATTTAGAAAATTTTATAATCACGAACAACCGACAGATTGTGGCACCGAAAGCACATTCACAACAGAATCGATCTTTTGATGGCACTATCATGGAATGAATATCAAGAAACTAATATATATAGCAATGAACATACTTAGGGAAAAGTGAGATAATTAGTCTTTTTATAAAAAAAATTGGTAGTATAAAACTCGCTATTTTTATGTCCAATTCACGGTCATTTATATAGTATATATAAAGCCTTTTATAAAAGATATAAAAAGTACATGGTTAATAGGAAAACCATGGGAGGATATTAGATGACAAAAACTGAAATCAAAGTGGAGAACATAGTGACTTCCGCAACGATTGGAAAAGATTTAGACCTTCCACAAGTCGCTCCAGCGTTGGAAGGCGTAGAATATAACCTTGAACAATTCCCAGGATTAGTTTACAAAATTAAAGAACCTAAAACAGCTGCACTTATCTTTGGATCGGGTAAACTCGTTTGCACAGGTGCCAAGTCAATTGAAGACTCTAAAAAGGCTATCCATATTGCTGTGGATAAGATGCGTGCATTAGACCCCGAAATTCCTCATGAATACGAAATGAAAGTTCAGAACATTGTAGCTTCTGCCAATCTGGAAAAAACCCTTAACCTGGAGGCAGTGGCCCTGGATCTGGAAAACACCGAATACGAACCAGAACAATTCCCTGGTTTGGTTTACCGGCTTGGCGAACCAAAAGTAGTATTATTACTATTTGGGTCAGGGAAAGTAGTGTGTACTGGTGCAAAAACTATCGCAGACGCTCAACTTGGTGTTGAAAAAACTAAAGAAAGATTAGCTGAATTAGATCTATTATAATTCTATCTTTTTAATTAATATTTGGTGATCTTTTGATTAAACTTATCGCATTTGATCTTGATAACGTCCTTATTGACGGTGAAGTCATAGACGAAATGGCTAAATTAACTGGTGTAGAGGAAGAAATTTCCAAAATAACCAGCAAAGCCATGGAAGGAGACCTAGATTTTGAAACATCCCTTAAAGAAAGGGTTGCACTCTTGAAAGGAGCATCGGTTGAAGATATCAACCGGGTTATGATGGAAATCCCTCTGATGGAAGGGGCAAAGGAAAGTGTTGGCCAGCTCAAGAAGAGAGGATATAAAATAGCCACCATAACCGGCAGTTTTGATGTCATTGCCCAGCGCATGAAGGATGAACTTGACCTGGACTACACCTATTCCAACTCACTATCAGAAAAAGATGGAGTTCTAACTGGTGAAGTTACAGGGCCCCTTGTTGAGGGATCCAAAAAAGATGTCCTTAAAGAGATAATGGCATTAGAAAAGATTACAGCCGAGGAATGTGCCGCGGTTGGAGATGGTGCCAACGATATTTCCATGCTAGAAGAAGCAAATCTGGGAATAGCATTTAATGCCAAACCGGTATTAAAAGAGATGGCAGATGTTGTCATTGAGAAAAAGGACTTAAATGAATTACTGGAAATATTTGATGATCCAAGTTCCCCAAAGGAAACAGAACCCGAAGATAAAGAGAGCTTCACTGATCTTTTATCTAGGAAAAAGGATCTGGAAAAAACCCTGAAAGAACTAACATCTAAAAGAGACCAGTTAAATGATGAAGCCAAAAAATTACGGCAGAATCGGGATGAACTCAACTCTCAAATCAGGGGAAACCTAGACAAAGCCCTAAAATATAGGGACGAACGTGATCAGGTTAACAAAGAAGTTAAAAAATATAAAAAACTGCGTGATGAAGCCCATCAGGCCTATAAAAAGATGGAATGGACTTCTGGAAGAAGGGAAGCTGTCCAGGTTGAAGATGAGATAAAACGCCTGGAAAAAACTATTGAAACCAGGGTCTTAGACATTAGAAAAGAAAATGAACTTGTTAAAAAGGTCACAGACCTTCGGAAAAAACTTCAAGGTATGCAGGAAGATGAAGAAAGCCGGAGTGAAGCCCTGAAACTTAAAGAGGTTTCTGAAACCCACCATGCCAAAGTGGTGGAGCTGTCTGACCAGGCACAGGAAACTCATGAAAAAATGTTGGAATACTTCCGCAAGATAGATGACATCCGCAGCCAGGCAGATGAAGCCCATAAAAACTATATTGAAACCAGGGAAAAAGCTAACAAGGTTCATGAAGAAGTTAAGGCCACCTTTGGTAAGATAAGAAAAGCCAATAAGGGTATGGATCGGGTAAAAGCCAAAGAACGCAGTATTGAAGATGAAATTGTGCGAAAGAAAAACTCTGAAGAAAAAGAGAAAGCCGAAGAAATCTACCGAAAATTCAGAGAAGGTAAAAAGGTTTCCACTGAAGAGTTAATGCTATTACAAAAGCACAACATCGTCTAAATGCCATTATTGGCTTCATCCTCCCATTTTTCCCACTTTTTTATTTTTATTCTTTTGTTCTGTTATTGTAACTAATAGGTCAGGTGAATGAATGAATCCTGCTGATAATTCTTTTAAAGTTAATAATAATGTAAAAATAGCTGCACTTTTAGTGGCGAGCATAGCTTCCTTTTTCACACCATTCATGGGAACATCGGTTAATATTGCCCTACCCACAATTGGATTAGATTTTGGGGCAGACGCTATTCTTTTGAACTGGATTACCAATGGATTTCTTCTGGCAGCAGCCATTTTTGCAGTTCCATTTGGCCGGTTGGCGGATATACATGGAATGAAAAAGATATTCACCTATGGAATCATCATATTCACGGTGGCATCGCTTTTCTGCGCCTTATCACCTTCATCACTCATTCTTATAACTTCCCGAATCATACAGGGAATTGGGTCGGCTATGATTTTTGTCACAGGGCTGGCCATAATCACCTCAGTATATCCACCACATCACAGGGGAAAGGCCATAGGAATCAATATTGCAGCAGTTTATGTAGGTCTCTCTTTAGGTCCCGTAATTGGTGGGCTTATGACCCAGTATTTGGGTTGGAGGAGTTTATTTTTCCTTATGATACCATTCGGCTTGCTGGTGGTGGGCATAGTATTCTGGAAACTTCATGATGAATGGGCTGCTTCCAGGGGAGAAAAATTCGACTTTATTGGTTCAATAATATACAGTATAATGCTATTACTGATAATGTATGGATTCTCAAGTCTGCCAAAAATTGATGGTTGGGTAATGTTAGTATTGGGAGTTATTGGATTGTTAACATTTATTAAATGGGAGCTTCGAACTGAAAGTCCTGTGTTTAATATTAGATTGTTCAAAAACACGGAATTCACATTCTCCAGCATGGCTGCTCTTATTAATTACAGCGCCACATTTGCAGTATCCCTTTTGTTAAGTTATTATCTTCAGTACATTAAGGGATTCGAACCGCATGCTGCAGGATTAATTCTAGTGTTTCAGCCAATATTAATGGCTGTTACAGCCCCACTGGCTGGTAGAATGTCGGATAGATTTGATGCCAGAATCATTGCCACTGCAGGGATGGCCACAGTCACTATTGCCCTGTTTACGTTGACATTCTTAGATGTTAACACTCCCCTCACTGATATCATAATTGGATTGGTGGTTTTGGGGTTGGGATTCGGACTTTTCTCCTCACCAAACACCAATGTGATTATGGGGTCTGTGGAACGTAAATTCTATGGAGTGGCTTCTGCTACTGTGAGCACCATGCGACTCATAGGACAGACCATGAGCATAGGAATAGCCACATTAATTTTTGCATTATTCATGGGTAGGGTGCAAATAACTCCAGAACAGTATCCATCCCTATTGGAGAGTATACAGCTTTGCTTTGTGGTATTCACTATACTGTGCTTTGTGGGAATCTTTGTATCATGGTATCGGGGAAATAAAAAAAGTTATCAGAAAGAGAAAAATGGAAAATAAGATTGAAGATATATTTTTTTAAATAATTCTAGATCATTTAGGATTCTACCATAAAAGAAGTACCATCTTCTTTTTCAATCCTGAGAATGTTATCAGCAGCATCTTCCAGATCCGTGTCATGGGTAACAATGATCATCTGGGGTATGATTGACATTTTCTTGAGTAAATCAATCAGTTCCTGCCTTCGATAGGCGTCAAGGTGGATGGTGGGTTCATCCAACATAATTAATTCCAAACTTCCTCCAGAAAGAACCTGTGTGATTCCTAGCCTTAAAGCAAGTGCAACTGCTATTTTTTCACCACCACTTATCATATCAAGGCTGCTTTCACCAGTGGGACCATAAATGGTCACATCGTAATCATCATCCAGTTTTATGTCACTGTATTCAAAATTAAATCTTTCAAATAAATCTCGAGTTTTTTCTTCAATTAATGGTCTCGAGATATTTCTCAAGTCTTTTTGGACTCCATCTTTACCATAAATGTCCCTAATTATGGTCAATAGTTTTAGGAAATCTTTAAGGTTTTTTAATTCTTTTTCATATTTTTTAAATGATTCTATTTTTTCTTCCAGTTCTTCTATAGATGTTGATAGTTCATCTATCTGACCGAAAAGCGTCTGTTTTCTTCCACTAAGCTGATTTAATTCTTCATTCTTCAAATTCCATTGATTTTCAACCCGTTGATAAGATTTTTCACTGTACTTCAAATCTTCAATCTTTTTGTTCAGGTTTTCTATTTCTTCTTGAGTACTTTGAATAAGATTTTTATTTTCTTTTTGTCTTTCAAGCATGGCTTTTTTTTGGCTTACTTCACCTAAAAGACGTTGATATCTTTGACTTTTTTCTTCCAGATAAGTTATTTCTTCTGATAGATTTTCCACACTATCTCCAGCAATTTCTATTAGAGCGGTTATTTCCTTTTTCAAATCCCTCATCGATTTCATTATCTCATCTAAATCGGATGAATACTCTTCATTACTCCCTAAAGACTCTAAAGAACCACTTGCAGCAATATAGTTCTCATAGTTTTCTTTGATTTTGTCAATTTGGGATTTTTTATCTTTAATATCTTTTTCAATGCCTTCCAGAAGAATTATTTTTTCCTGAAGCTCCTTGAGATTTGAATTTATGTCTTCAATCTCTCTATTATTTTCTTCCACAGATTTTAGGTATTCTTTTAGAATGCTAATATTAATACTCTGAATTTCAGCTTGTTGCGATTCTAAATTTTCTTTTTCAGCTTCAAATTCTATTAATTTTTCCTTTAAATCTTTAGACCTTAAAATATTGGCATTAATATTAGATTGGTAATCATTTATCAGTTCATCCCTTTTGTCTGTGGTTATTTGTGATTTACAAATAGGGCAACGATCTTTGACTTTTTTTAACTCTTCTATTGGCTTTTTAATATCCTGATTTTTCACATGGATATTGGATAATTCACTTTGAATATTCTGGATAACTTCTGAATTTTCCTTGATTCTTGATTCTAATTGTGGTTTAAAACGTGATAAATAGGTTTCAAATTCTTCTACGGAATCATAGTTCTTATCTATAATAGAATTGGATTTTTCAAGAAGATCTCTCGTTTTTTCGAGAGATTGATTGATCTTTGATTCGATTTTCGATTTTCTTTTGGAAAATTGTTCAAAGAGTACTCGACTTCCCTCAAACTGATCTTTAGCATACTGTAAATTGTTAATATCATTGTTTAAAATAGAATAATCATTATAATATGATTCATTGTCATTTAAAACCTTTTCAAAATGCCGAATTTCATTCAAAACCTTCATTTTTCTTTCTTTATCGTTAGTTAGTTTTTTTAATTCTCTGCTTTTCTCTTCAAGACTTTTTAAAACCTTTAATTTGTCTAATTTGGGTTTTATTTCACTTATTTCCAGTTCTTTATTCGTTATTTCTGTTAATTGATTTTGGAGATCATTTTTTGTTTTTTCAAGTTGTTCTGAGACTTCTTTTTTGGAATTTAAAACTGTTTTATTTTTTTCAAATTCTACTTTCCTTTGATTAAGTAATTCTTTCTTTTCAGTAAGTAGCTTGAACTCTATACTTCTTTCATCTATTTCTCTTTTAAGATTCTTAATTTCAGATTTCAATTCATTTTTTTTCCCATTTTTAGAGTTTAACTCTTCTTTTAATTCTACAAAAGATTCTATTTTACCCTCTAATTTGAACTTGCTTTCATTGTATTTATCTAAGATAATTTTCATGTTTTTCCAAGCTTTTTCTAAAGAATCAATACCTAAGAGCCTCCCAATCATTTGTTTTTTCTCTGAAGATGTTTTCTCAATGAGATCTGCTATTTCTCCCTGGCGCACATACACTGCATTTAGGAAGAGATCTCCATCCATCTCCAGTAGGTTTTGAATCTCTGTTGTAACTTGTTTATCTCCCGAAACTAGTGGTTGAAATCTTCCACTTTCTTTAATACTCATAATAGCTTTGGAGGATGTTTTGGTACGTTCTCTTAACACCTGGTATGTTCTGCCATTGGCGTTGAACTGTATCTCAACTGACATTCTTTTTTTACCAATAGTAATAAGTTGGTCAATTCTTTTACTGGTATGCTGTTTGAAAAGTGCGAAACTCACTGCCTCAAGGATGCTAGACTTACCTGCACCATTACCCCCTATTATAAGAGATATTCCAGTGTCAAATTTGATAAGAGTATCCCTATGGGACTTAAAGTTTTTCATATGGATGTGTTCAATGATCATATAAATCCTCGTAAAAATCTTGAACCCTATTTTCTGCTGTTTTATAATTACCATCAGAAAGTTCTTTCAAAAGACTGGTTGCTAGTTCATTGACTTTTTCGTTGTTGAAATCCTTAAGACTATGTTCAATCACACGCTTAATATCCAAAACTTCATTTGATTGATCAAAAAGATGATCCTCACTGTTAACTGTTGTTGGTTTGTAGTTAGATCTTAATGCAAGACAAGAATTTGATAAAGAACGATTTAAGGTTTCATAAACCTCAGAACGACTGAAATTTCCTCCTTCCACTGTTACCATGAGTATGGGTTTCCTATCCAGTGTGTGAATATACTGACTAATTCTGGATAACTCTTCCCTGAGTTTAATGTAGGATATGTTTTCTTTTATAAACTCTCTCGGAAGTTCAAGGTTAATCTTTTCAATCTCCGGCATATCTCCACTAATATCTACAAGATAAAATCCTTTACCATTCTTTTTATAACCTTCAAGTTCATTGGAACGCCATATTTCAGTGGAACCAGGGTATGCCAGTTTACCTTCTCCAAAATCATCGATCACTCTCTCATGAATATGGCCAAATGCACAGTAATTAAAACTTTGAGGCACATCACCTATTTTAATTTCATATTCATAGGGAATATAACGGTCGATGCCCTGATGAAGAACCAATATCCTCTTTTTATAGTCCATTGAAGATTTTTCTATGTCTTGAAGTCTTTGGATTAAGTGTTTCGAATGGTATTTAGATGCATAGGGCGCTCCCCCTATAAAAACATCATTTTCTATGTAGAATGGCTTATTTGGACTTATAAGTTTTAAACCAAAATTTTTATATAAAATTTGGGGTGGAAGAGCGTTTTTGCGCATTACAACATCATGATTACCAGCAATGGCATAAATTGGAATATTTTCTTCTTTCAATTTCAGAATACCTTTTTGTGCTGTTAATAATGCTCTTGTAGGGGGTCTTGAGTATTCAAACAAGTCTCCGGAGTGGACAACAAAATCAGGCCTTTCATTAATAATCTCATTAATGGCTTGTTCAAAAACCTCGAAAAAGTCATTTTCCCTCTCAACAAGACCGTATTGGCGATATCCCATGTGGGTATCTGCTAAATGGGCAAACTGCATTAATAGTCTCCCCCAAGATCTTCATACTCCTCTTTTTGTTGGTTTAAAATTTTTGTATGATTTTTATGGGATTTTGACCATTCATCTACGATGTTTAAATCTCCTCCAGTGATCTTCCCCTGAAATTCATCTATCTTGATCAAAGTAGGGATTCTAGTCATTAAACCAAGTATAATGGCCTCACCAATGTTGAGGGAGGGTAGTTGTGCTATTAAATCATCGCTTAAGCTTTCACTTGCACGCTGAACATGGCTTTGATCGGTTGGTTCCACCAAACGCAGAATAATCATGTTGTTTGCCTGGGATAGGGCATCTGAATCAAGTGATTTGGGACTTTGACTCACCAGACATAATCCTACAGAGAATTTACGCCCTTCTCTAGCTATTCTACTAATCCATAGCTTTGATTCGGTTTTTCTATTTTGAGGGGCTAAAATGTGGGCTTCTTCTAGAATTAAAAATATGGGGAACTCAAGGCCATCTCCACTTCTTAAAAACTCCTTCCTGTTGCTTAAAACATTGCGAAGGATATGACTAACTACCACATCTGAGGCAAACTCGTCAACAGAACCTAAATCCAGTATATTTGCTTTCCCAACTTCTAGGTTGTCAATTATGTCTTTTGCTTCAAGACTGAGTATATTTCCATATTTATCCCGCATATGTTCTAGTTTGTTTAAAACATCCGCAATGGATTTTTTATCAGAGGCATTAAATGATTTCGAATCAGGATCCTCTGCTTCTTGTAACCATCCTTCCAGTTTGCTCTGTATGATGGTAATGAAATCTTTACCTGTTGAAGAACCCTGCATCAAGCTTTTCCGTGCCAATTTATAAGCTTTAAAAAAGTATCTTTCTTGAACGTATGCATTGGATGGAATATTTGATAATTGTCTAATTTCACCAAAGGAGAGATAAAGTGGGTTAATTTGGGGTTGCATTACATTGACTTTATCTTCCCCAAAATCAGTGTTCACATATTCTGAGTGCATATCGAATATCAAAACACTTCCATTGACTTTCAAGAGGCCATCTACAATTACTGAAACGGTATTAGATTTCCCAGCACCAGTCATTGCTAGAACTGCTAGGTGTCTTGATACCATTTTGTTTATGTCAATTTCTATGGCCACTTCATCTTGTGTAATCAGGTTTCCCAACTTTAGACCATACTTGCCTACTTTGAATATCTTCTTTAGAACATCTGAATCAGCAACTCTTATCTCAGTTCCAGGTGGAGCTGGTGTGCGTGGAATGCGAAGATCGTTATCAATATCTCCCAGTATTTTAACAGTTCCCTTAACGTAATGGTCATCGCCTTCGATGGCTTTTATTTTTTCAATGGTCAGGGGGTCATATATTTGATCATTAATGGAAACACTGCCCCTTACTAGGGATTCTATCATTCCCAGAACATTTTTTCCATCATACTTCAGGGAAACATATTCTCCCACTCTGGGCATTTCCTTTGAAATGAAACTTACATCAACCAATGATGTTTCACCAATACATCTTCCAATCACTTCATTCATTTAACATTTCCCTCCCACTTTTTTCCCTGAACCCAATTATCTTGGAAAGGTTTTCCAGATCATTTTTCCGGATTACAACATCATTATGGGCCTTTTTTAATAATAATGGATATCCTTCTGCACTTATATTCTTTATAGTCTTCAATAATCTTGTTATATCATTTTCTGTGGCACGGTATGGTAGTTCGAACTTTAGCATGTTTTTATGATCTTCTAATCGAGCATAGAAAATTGTGAATGTCAAACCTTTAAAGAATTCATTTTTAACTGGGAAATCCATTTTAACGTCTTTTACATATGAATATCTTGGTTTTGAGTATCCCTGTTTTTTACTGTACATATCAAATATTGCCATATCTGGAACTTTTGAATCGAAATATTCATTACTAGTAGATGTTTTGGAGATGGCCACTATTTTTTTGTCATGGTTCATTAATTCACTAATAAAAACCATGTTTTCCAAGTTTTCAAGATAGATCATTGGTTCGGTATTATCATTAAATTCATCAGCAATTTCACTAGCAAATTTAGATGAAGTTATTGCCACATCCAAAATATTTACCTCTTCTTCCAAGAGGGGCAAGTATTTTGCCCTTATTTTTTCTTTCACCTGTTTTTTGAGTTCTTTTTCAATAGGAAAAGGCCTTATGAGGTTTCCCAAAATAGACCCATCAAAGAGGAATATATCCACATCATATTCCTTTAACAGCTTGAGGGCGTTTTTAATTTCGAATATGTTCATATAACTTCTCAAACGATCTTCAACATATTTATGGTGGGCTATAATATCAATTTCAGAGCTTTCAACTCTTTTAAAGCCATTATGTACATTTAAAAGGCCTTCAGCACAGATTGCATAAAATATGAATGGTAGAAATTTCCTTTTATTGATACTTCCATCACCAGCAGCGATATTTGTGTTTAAGTTGCTTTCTACTATTGGGTAATCAACCCATTGTTCGGAAACATCGACTTGGAATGATTCAATTTCCTTTATTTGCTGATTGATGTTATCTCTTTTTTTCAGGGCTTTTTCATAAAGTGAATCAAGCATTTAATCCCTCAAAATTAATATAAGTCGTTTTTTATTAGTTTATTGGATAAATAAGGCAATCTGTGTATTGAACATAACAATTATATTTTACTCTCCTTAATTTAAAACTTTATTTATTAATATGACCAAGCCAAAACGTATAACCATGACTAATCTCACACCCCTACAAAAAAGGGTCTTAAATGGCATTAAATTCTTTCAGGCAGAATATAAGGATGGAGTTCCCTACAACATCCTGAAAATTGATCTTGGCCTTGCTCTAGAAGATCTTGATCACGCACTGGCTTATTTGGAAGAAGAAAATTACATTACGCGTCGAGACGGCAGCATCCTTCTTAAAAGTGATGATGAAATGGTTCAAAAAACTGAAGAAGTACCTGCCACTGGCAGTATGGTAGAAACAAGTGATCTGGGGGATGTTGAAGTAAAAGACCAGTTATCTGAAACTGAACAAGAATCTCTGGAAATAATCAGAAAACTGGTGGATGATGAGGGCAATCTTTCTCGCACTCTACTGGAGGGTAACCTCCTCTATGGTGTGCTGAAGTTAAGCAACATCAGAATGTATAATCTAATAACATCTTTGGAGAATAAAGGTATTATAAAGAAAATACAACTTCCTGATGGTGAGTATTACAAGTTCACGCCCTGATATTCCACCAAGAAACCCCACATGAATTAAAAACATAATCAAATTAATTCCAACTGTAAGGGTTAAACTCTGATGGTGGAATGTACATCACTTCGGCATATCCCTTCTTCAGGAGTTCCTGGTTCAGGTTGACACCATCCACATAGACCACTGCGAGAGTTCGGCGGTATTTATCCTTATTTTTATCATCATCAATATCTAAACCCACCATTTTGCCCAAGCACTTATTTTTTACAAAGTTTTTAGCACTAAGATATCCTGATTCTCCCCTTTCTGGAGTGTTCACCCCCACAAAACGTACTCTTCCGATTCCCTCCACATCTATAGTGTCCCCATCCACTACCTTGTAACATTTACCACGTACCTCAACATTCGGACTATCAGAATCTGTTCTCTTGATTGTAGTTGAGTTTTCGGAAACTATAGGGGAATTATTGGTATTGTTCATAGTGTATAATGAGCTATCAGACTGATCCAAATCATCCTGAGTGCAACCAGAAACACCTAGGATTATGATTAACATTGTTATCAAAAAATATGGGACACGCATTTTTATCATCTTCACTCTCTTCGGCTAATCATTCTATTTGTTATAATAAAGATTGTCCTTTGACTTATATGTATTCACTTTGATTTAAGTATTTAATCGGTGTACACGATGGGGTTAAATGCAATAAAAAACAACACATAAAGCATGATACTTGTAACTGGAGGTGCAGGATACATAGGCTCCCATGCCAATAAGGAGCTAACCCTTGCAGGATATGAAACAGTTGTTCTGGATAACATGAGTTATGGTCATGAAGATTTCCTGAAATGGGGAGTCTATGAAAATGTAGATTTAGGTGATTTAGATTCATTAAGGAAAGTTTTCCAGAAGTATAAAATCGAAGCGGTTATGCATTTTGCTGCATTCACTTATGTAGGGGAATCAGTGGAGGATCCTCAGAAATACTACCTTAACAACCTGAAAAATACCTTAAATCTTCTCCAAGTGATGAATGAATTCAAGATAAAGAAAATAATATTTTCATCAACCTGTGCTACCTACGGAAATCCTCAAGAAATTCCCATTACTGAAACTCATCCTCAAGACCCTATAAGTCCGTATGGTAAGGCTAAGCTAATGGTAGAACAGGTTTTATCAGATTACAGTATTGCCTATGGGCTTCGTTATGTTTCCCTCCGTTACTTCAATGCTGCCGGTGCAGACCCCGATGGTGATGTTGGAGAAAGACACAACCCAGAAACACACCTCATACCCCTAATACTAGATGCTGCTGCAGGAAAAAGAGAGGATATAAAGATATTTGGAACAGATTACACTACCCATGACGGTACATGCATCAGGGATTATATACACGTCACCGATCTGGCAGATGCACATATAAAGGCTCTTAAATATCTTGAAAATGGTGGAAAGAGTGAAGTTTTCAACTTAGGAAATGGTAATGGATTTTCAGTTAAACAAGTCATTGAAGAAGCCAGAAAAGTAACTGGCAAAGAAATCAAATCCACTGAAACAGATAGAAGGCCGGGTGATCCTCCTGTCCTTGTAGGAAGCTCTAAAAAAGCACGTGAAATCCTGAAATGGCAACCTAAATATGATAATCTGACTGAAATTATCAGCACTGCATGGGAATGGCATAAGAAAGATAATGCGGATATGATGTAATATATGCTTGGAAAAGATTTCATTTATAGACTATCAGATTCTGTTAATGATTTGGCTAATGTTAGTAATCTTAGTGTGAAAAGATTTTTATTTCACTTAATATGGAGTATAATTATCTCAATTTTAATTATAACCTCATTATTTTCTAAATTTTTTGATTTCCAGACTTCAAGAAATCCTTTATATTTGATTTATGGATCTCTAGGCGTTTTTTATGTTTTAATGTTAATTTCTATTTTTACTCGTGTTAAAAAAATATTTCCTTTGATTCTACTAGTTTTAATGATATTTTCAGGATTAACTATAATCTACACATATCTTTTTCAAACGATTACTATCTCAAGTTTAGAATATTTTTATGGAATAGGGACATTCCTAATTTATTTAATTGGTTTTTCTTTGATAGTTTATCTAAAAAAATCTTAATTAAGGGTAAACAGGCATATCTTCAGCAATTGTTTAAATCAGGGATTTGACCTTTAAAAAGAAAAAATATGTTATTATTTCAGAATATTTCTTAAATATTCCCTTAATTCTCCATTGACTTCAGGGTCCTGTAGAGCTATCTCCAGGGAGCTTTTAAGCCATTCTACATTGTTTCCAATGTCATACATTTTACCATCAAATATATGGCCGTAAATATTGTCTAAACGCCGCATGGCGTCGGTGAGTTGTATCTCCCCACCCACACCTGGAGGAATGTCATCAAGATGGTCAAATATTTCAGAATCCAGCACGTAACGTCCTGTGATGGCCAGATCTGATGGTGCATCCTCTGGCCGGGGCTTTTCAACCATATCTTCAATTTTATAAACAGCATCTTCAACTTGTTGTCCTTTGATAATTCCATAGCGTTCAATTTTATCACGTGGAACCCTTTCAATTGCAATAGATGATGCATCATATTTTTCATGTATATCCAGGAGCTGTCTGGTGCAAGGAGTTGAAGATTGAGTTATTGTGTCTCCTAAAAGCACGGCGAATGGCTGTCCGTCGATGTGTTTTTCGGCACAGAGTATGGCATCTCCCAGTCCCTTCTGTTGTTTTTGTCTAACGTAATATATATCTGCCATTTCAGATATGGCCTCAACCTCTACCAGATAATCCATTTTGCCACAGTTACGAAGGGAGTACTCCAGTTCAAAGGAACGGTCAAAATGATCTTCAATTGATCTTTTTCCCTTACCAGTTATAATCAGTATATCATCGATTCCGGAGGCCACTGCCTCTTCAACCACGTATTGGATGGTTGGTTTATTATAAACCGGTAACATTTCTTTTGGTTGGGCCTTAGTCGCTGGTAAAAACCGGGTTCCGAGGCCTGCCGCAGGTATGACAGCTTTCATTATCCATTCTCCATTCTATAGCTTTGCATTCATTTGTTAAATCATAGGGATGATTTCTGGTTTAAATGTTCATAGTCAAGATGAAACTAAAATTTTTAGGGGAATTAATAAATTTAATTCAGATCAAGAACATTTGTTAATTGGTTGGCTACAATTTCCAAATGATTCATGGTAATGGTTAATAGGAGCGAGATATATAAAACTTTCCAAGAAGAATAAAACGGTGTATTTATGATTGATGGCGTACAAGTAAAGAAGCTTAAAGTCATCCCCGATGAGAGGGGTTGGCTAATGGAAATATTAAGATGTGATGATGACATATATCAGAAATTTGGACAGGTTTACATGACCACAGCTTATCCTGGGGTAGTGAAGGCATGGCATCTGCATAAGAAGCAGACCGATAACTTTACATGCATTCGTGGTATGATGAAGGTCGCTTTATATGATAGTCGCGAGAATTCGGCTACTTATGGTGAGATAAACGAGTTTTTTGTCGGAGACAAAAATCCAATGATAATAAGTGTCCCCCCATATGTTTATCATGGTTTTAAAGCGGTGGGTGATGAAACGGCCTATTTTGTAAGTGTACCTACTTTACCCTTTAACTATGATGAACCTGATGAGTTCCGCCTTGAACCTGACACTGATGAAATCCCCTATGACTGGATATTGGATAAGAGTAAGAAACACGGATAAATGACTAATTGGTGATTTAATGCAGATAATGATTACTGGAGGTGCCGGATTTATTGGATCCAACTTCGTACACCACCTCTCGCAGAATGAGGATTATGACCTAGTTGTTCTGGACAAGTTAACCTATGCTGGTGACATGGAGAACCTCAAGGAAGTCCGTGATAAAATCAAATTTGTAAAGGGGGACCTAACAGATGAAGAAGTAGTCTCCAGGACCATGAAAGACTGTGATATGGTGGTTAACTTCGCTGCTGAGACACATGTTGATGTGTCCATAGAAGATCCAGGCATATTCCTTAAAAGTAATGTGATAGGCACTTATAACCTCTTAGAACATGTCAGAAAGTATGATGTGGAACGCTACCTGCAAATATCCACTGATGAAGTTTATGGCAGTATTATGGATGGTTCATTCACCGAGAGTAGCAATTTAGATCCTTCCAGCCCATACTCGGCCAGTAAAGCCAGTGGAGATCTCTTGGTCAATGCTTACTTCAAAACTTACAGTTTACCTCTTTTAGTAACTCGCAGTAGTAACAACTTCGGACCCAGGCAGTTTCCAGAAAAGTTAATACCCTCTTTTATTATAAAGGCCCTGCAGGATCAGCCCCTCCCAGTTTATGGTGATGGAAAAAACATAAGGGACTGGATATATGTTATGGACAACTGCCGGGGAATAGAATCAGTTCTAATGCGTGGTAAATTGGGGGAAACATATAATATCGGTGGTGGAAACGAGAAAAATAACCTGGAAATCACCCACATGTTACTCGAAATTTTAGGCAAACCCAAAAGCCTTATAACGTATGTGGAAGATCGTTTAGGTCATGATAGGAGATATTCATTGGATTCTACTAAGATTAAGAAATTAGGCTGGGAACCAATTTGGGATTTCAGGGAAGCCCTGCAAGAGACCGTCCGTTGGTACCAAGAAAACTTCGAAAAATTTCAATAAGGTGAGATCAATAGTTTAAGTTTTTTCAAGGGGATCATAACCCTATTTATTTTTGACTTCATTTTCCTATTATCTGGAGAATTATTCATGCTATCAATTACGGAAAATATCAGAAAAAGTTTAAAAAGTGAAGGTTTTAAAGACAGGATACTTTGGGTTGATTGGGTTCGAGCACTGGCCATTGTTGCTATTTTGGTTATACATGTTTCTTCCAGTTACCTCACCGATATCAGTTATCAGAGTAATTTCTGGTTGATAGCTACCTTTTTCGAATCATTAAGCCGTTTTGGTATCATTGCTTTTGTCATGATATCTGGTTATCTTCTACTGAATCGTGAATATGAATTAACTGACTTTCTCAGCCGTAGATTGAAGAGAGTGCTTATTCCATTTATTTTATGGAATTTCATTTATATATTTTTTAAAATTAATTTTCAGAATGTTTTAGGCGAGAATTATACTCTTTTCGCAGTTTTGGAATTTATTGGCAAAGCCTTTCTTGATCCTACCATAGTTGCCATTCAGTTCTGGTTCATATACATGATCGTAGGGCTGTATTTGGTTACTCCCATAATTTCAAAGTGGATAAAAAACTCTAACGACAGAGAAGTTGAATATTTTTTAGTCATATGGTTAATCACACTATTATTGGGCTTCTTTTCAGTTAGTTTCCTGTTGGAAAACTACCTGATATACTTCAGTGGATTCATTGGTTATTTCGTTCTTGGATATTATCTGGCGAAAAAAGAGTCCAAGTATTTGAATAGTCGTCTTTTCGGACTCATTCTCTTTATAACTGGTACATTAATCACCTTTGTGGGGACCATCTATCTAACTTATCAAACTGGTCAATTGGATTTGACTTTCATTCAATTAGGAGATCTGACACCTAATGCCTTTTTACAAGCTACTGGAGTCTTTATAATTATAAAAAATACAGATTTCAGCTCTTGGTCTGTGAAGAATTGGTCATTGAACGGTTTGATAATAAAAGTAAGCTTATTCAGTTATGGGATATACCTTTTAAATATCTTGGTATTAAGGTTCTTTGAATATTTCGGTTTGTTATCTGTAAATACCAATCCTATCTATAACATTCCTATATTCGTATTTCTAACTTTAATTGTATCTTTAATCACACTAATGATCCTGGATAAATTACCTGGATTGAAATATTTATCTGGGAAATAGTAAAATTAGAAAAATATCATATTTTTTCTTCGATTTTTTTCATAAAATCTTTTTTGCTTATATTGGGAATTTTTACAATTTTTTGATGACTTTTAAGTCCAGAAACAATGGCTACTTTCCGACCAGTTAATTTTGAAAACTCTTTAACTATTTCTTTATTAGCCTTTCCCTTCAGAGGGGGTGATTTTAACTTAACTTCTAGGGTTTTCCTCCAAGGGTTGTAAGAGGAGATATCAAAATGATCAGAACGCGGTGAGACTTCAATATTAACTAACAAATCATCTCCAACTATTTTCACAGCATCCATAAAATCACGGTCAATAACATTTAGAAAGGTCTTAGGTATTAAGTTTAGGGAAGTAACCTTTAAATAGTGAAAGTGAGAGATGATGGTATGCTTTACTCTCTTGTGTGAGAATCAGCACAGCAGGGGTGGTCGAGCGGTCAAAGGCGCTAGGTTGAGGGCCTAGTGGGTGAGTCCCTTCGCGGGTTCGAATCCCGTCCCCTGCACTTGTTTTAGAGAATATTAATTCTCGAAACATTTTTTTTAAGTTCTATGTTGTGTTAACAATTATGGTAACTTCTAGAGTTTTCCCAGATCTAAGATCCTCTACCAGATCAGAGTTTAAATCAACTGCTGCCTTATCCGCACCTATCATTAGGGTTCGGCTGCAAGTGTAATCACTTTTACGGCATACTATATCTGTGGGATGATCCAGGGTAAGTGCAGGATGACCATGTCCAGTAATAGAATCTGTAGCATTTTCTGTTTCTAGAATAATCTTAATTTTGACGTTTTCGTTACGAATAGTTTCCTTCATATTGTGCGGCAGGTCATTTAAGGACGCGATTGAAGCTACTCCAACAATACAATCTGCTCTAAGCCCCATATCTATATCTTGAGTTACTTCGAATGTAGTACGATGTTTGGAGGTAACATTATAGTGTCCTTTAGCTGTGAAGGTGTATTCCATGGTCATTCCATCCCGGTTAATAACTATCCCTGAATTCAATTTTAGTATTTATTGAATTTTGGTAGTATGGATTTAATATATTTAAGAATATTTAAAATAAATATTAAATAACTCACTTCAATTTGACGTGTTACTATGAAGATCAGTTGTATTGTGGATAATCGAGCCCTTTTCGCTTCAAATTTGTATGCTGAACATGGATTTTCATTATTTTTGAATTTAGACAATGAAAAGATCATAATGGATGCTGGAAAGACCCCCCAAGTTTTTAAACATAACTTTGATCTGCTTGGTTTAGATTCTGTAGACAAGGTTGTGTTAAGTCATGGGCATGACGACCACACTGGAGGCATTCCAGCTCTACATAATACAGGGGCCAAGTTTTTTTTGCATTCTGATGCGTTAATTCCCAAATATGCTGTATTAGATGGGAATTCACGATACATAGGTTTTCCAAAATCAGTTGATCTTGATAAATCAGGCATAGAACTGGAATTCGTTGCTGAAACTACAAAAATAGGAAGTAATCTGTGGATTTTCAATAATGTGGATAAATATTGTGATTTTGAAAACATCCCCTCATATTTATCCATTAAAAGAGAGGGTAAATTTTTAAAAGATAAATTTAGTGATGAATTGAATTTGGTTGTGGAAACTGATAATGGTTTAGTGATTATATCCGGTTGCGCCCATCTTGGTATTGTAAATATCCTTTATTCAGCCATGGAGTATTTTCAAGATGAAATATATGGCGTTATTGGGGGATCACATCTTATTAATGCCGATCCTAAGAGAATAGGGCGAACATTGAATGAATTTAAAAAAATTAAACCTGAACTCATAGCCCTTGGGCATTGCACAGGATTTGAAGCTTTATGTAGATTCAAGAATGAATTTGAAGATAAATTCCTCCCTCTGGAGTCTGGTGCAGAAATCATGGATTTTTAATCATGTAGTAAATTCTAAAAGAGATTGATAATCTTACAAATAAAAAAATCACTAAAAAAAGGATATCATTCTATGAGTATTAAAACAGTTCGAAAAGGCACATATTGCCTTTTGATCCATCAGAAAGCGGATAAAAAAATCATCATAGGCCAAAAAGGAAAAATCAACTTTTATAAGGGTTGTTATGTTTATATTGGTTCGGCCATGAACTCTCTGGAAGGTAGAATTCAAAGACATTTAAGCAAGGATAAAAAACTTCACTGGCATGTTGATTACCTTCTGGATAATCCTCAATCCTTGATAAATGAAGTTTACTTTTCAGATGATGGAGTTAAACACGAATGTGAACTGGCCAAAAGTATTGCAGAGAATGGAAAAGAAGTTCAGGGCTTCGGATGTTCTGATTGTAAATGCAATTCCCATTTAATTTATTTTTTAAATATTGATGATGCGGAATATGCAGTTTTTAATGCCTTTAAAGAAATAGGATTAGAAAGAAAGAATATTTGAGATTCAAAGACTTTTATAATAAAATAAATGGTTACTGAAATGTTCTGAAGAATTCTTCAAATTCTTCCACATCCATTGGCTCGGGAATCACAAATTCTTGGTTATTATAGATTGATTTTGAAAGATTTTTATATTGATTTGCCTGTTCAGAGTCCGGAAATTTTTCTACAACTGTTTTTGCATCAATTTCACTTTTTTGGACTAATTCACTGCGTGGGATTACTCCAATAACTTGACTTCCAATTCTGTAAGCGAATTCTTCCACAATTTCCATTTCTCGATGGATGCCTCGGCAGTTGCAGATTATGCCCCCCAGATTGCTTTTAAGCTTTTTAATGCCCTTAGATATGTTATTGGCTGCGTATAATGCCATATATTCTCCAGAAGTTACTATGTATACTTCATCAGCGAAATCTTCCCTGAGGGGCACTGCAAAGCCTCCACAAACTACATCTCCCAGCACATCATAGATAATTATATCTACATCTTCGGAAAAAACTTCCAAATTCTCCAAGAGTTTCATAGCTACAATAACTCCTCTCCCTGCACATCCAACACCAGGTTCAGGACCGCCACTTTCCACACACTTCACATTTCCATATCCATGGAATAGAACATCTTCCTGATTGGTGTCTCTTTTTTCTTTTAAAATATCCAGGATGGTGGGAATCCTTCGCCCTACCAGGGTGCGGGTGGTGTCTGCTTTGGGGTCGCAGCCAATAACCAGCACATTTCTATTTTTAGAGTAGGCTGCAGCCAGGTTGGATACTATGGTGGATTTACCAATACCTCCCTTGCCGTAAATGGCAATGTGTTTGGTCTTACTCATCCCCTCACCATGGCTCCAATGACGTCTCCTCGGGTTATGATTCCAACCATTTTACCGTCACTTTCAACTACTGGTAGTCGTTTAACATCATGGGTGTCCATTAGCTGGGCTGCGTCAGATATATCAGCGTCGGGCTTAATGGTCACAACTTTTTTAGTCATTATTTCTCCTATTAGGAGTGATGCAGCTTTGTTCATATCTTCAGCGATTTCATCCATCTCATATTTCATGCGTACTGGTAATTCAATTAAATCAAGTGGGGCGGGTAGGATCAGGTTTATATGGGGGGAATGAACTTCTATGAGTCGCATGATGTCGCCTTCACTTATGATTCCCACTAGTTTGTCTTCTTTGTCTACTACTGGTGCTCCGCTGATCTTTTTTTCACGTAGGCTTCCAGCAACATCAATGATCCGGTCATCGACTTGGAATTTGATTACTTCTTTTTCCATGGCATCCTGAATTTTCATAATATCAACTCCTCACACCTCAAGAATTCTCAAATAATGGTAGTTATCAAATCTCTTGATATCTTAAGATTAAGTTAGTGAATCTCAAGATTTATATCAATTAATATAATTTTTTTGATTATAACCTTTTTTTAATGATCCCCATATTATGAAATATTTTCCTGTTTTTTCTCAGAAAGTAATCTCATCAAAACCTTACATCATTGGATACAGAAGAGACTGAAGAGCTTCAAAAAGCTATAAAAACTGTTAAATCAACATTGATAAAAATAAAAGGCATATACAATGAATTTTCGGCATAAAACGGATAGATTGAGTGATAATTTAAATCGAGCAGCTTCAAGTTATGATGGCCGGCCTTAGGATTGGTCGTTTGATGGTGTTCTGGAAAACTCTATTATTATCATGCAATTCCCAACATAATCAGTAATTTGGGAAGTATGTCTTACTATGTCTATGCCCTTTTACAATTTACATGCCGGCATCAACCATAGTCATAATACTTTCAGGTAAGCTGTCAGATTATTATGTTCATAAGGAAATCTTATGTTTAAGATAGCATTATTCGTTGTTACTTCCATGTTATATGGATATCAGAAACAATAAGAACTGAGAATAAAAAGAAAACCAAATAAATCTACAATCAAGTTTTTCATGATTTTATTATCTAAGTTCTTTTGACTCTTAGGTAAACTAAATCTCCTGGTCGTACTTTATGTTTAAACAGAACTCCCACATTTCCTTCTTTAGCTTTTTGTATGTTTTCACCCATGATCTGAAGTGATTCTACCTTCCCAGTAACAGAACCGGTAGTCGGGCCCTGCACTAATATCTCATCACTTACTTTTAGGGGATGCCAAAGCCGTATCTCCGCAGCTTTCACTTTAGAATAATAATTAACCACTTCTCCGATGTCTTGTTTGGTATATGTGGCTTGATTGTAGTTACTGGTCTTGTGGGCTTTTTGGAAGTAGAATCCAGTGTCAAAACCGCGATTATAAACCCCTTTCAATTTGTCTATCCACCGGTCCTGAAATTCCCATGTACCGCTTTGATAAGAGTTAATGGCTTCCCGATAAACTTTGGTAACTGTGGCCACATATTCTGCCGGTCTAGCTCTCCCTTCAATCTTAAAGGAAGATATTCCTGCCTTAATTAGTTCCGGAATGTGTTCGACCATACACAGATCATTAGGACTTAAAATATGTCCTTTAAATCCACAAGTACCTTGATTCAATTCTTTTCCTTCAGTAACAGTTAATGAAACACTATTATCTTCTGAAATGAGTTTCCATTCTTTCCGACATGGTTGCAAACACTCTCCACAGTTTGCATTCTTCTGGTAAAGATATGAACTTAAAAAACATCTTCCGGAAATAGCCAGACACATTGCTCCGTGCACAAAAACCTCTACTTCAAGAGGACTGTCCTTGATTATTTCTCTAATTTCATGTAGGGATAATTCACGGGATAGAATCACCCTTTTAACACCCAGATCAGCCAATAGTTTCAAGGATTCTGAGTTGGATATGTTGGCCTGAACACTCAGATGAACCTCTATATTTGCGTCAGATGCAATTTTAAGAACACCAAGATCAGATGCAATTATAGCGTCAGCTCCTGCAGATTGAATCTGGGGTAATATGGTTTTAAGTTGATCTATATCCCTATTTTTCATTACAGTATTTGTACAGACATAGAGACCAGCATCATACTGGTGGCAAGTATCAGCAGCCTGATCAAGGTTAGCTATGGTGAAGTTGCCGGAGTGGGCGCGCATATTGTAGCCATCTAAACCAATATAAACTGCATCTGCCCCATTATTAAGTGCAGATCTAAGGGCGGTGAAATCCCGAGCAGGTGCCAATAACTCTACCATAAAAACCACTTAGATTGTGTGAAAAATAGTTTAATTTTAATAGCATCAAATTAATCAGTTTATATCAGTCAAAAATATATTTAACACCTGCAGGATTCATATTTCTCAATGTCAGCAGGTAGTTCTGTTGGGTACTCTCCAGTGAGGCATCCTAGGCATAATTCATTCCTTGGAATTCCAATACATTCTACCAGGGATTCTATGCTAAGGTATCCAAGGGAGTCAACACCAAGGGTTTGTCTTATTTTTTCCACTTCTTTATCGGAAGCTATGAGCTCTTTATGAGTGGCCATGGCAATACCATAATAGCAGGGAGAAATAATGGGTGGTGATCCAATACGCAGATGAATTTCTTCTACACCAGTATCACGAAGCACATCAACCAATGATTTTGATGTTGTTCCTCGGACAATGCTGTCATCCACCAGCACGATCTTTTTACCTTCAAGTTCCGACTTGATGGGATTCATCTTCAGCTTGACTGATGTTTCACGCTCTTCCTGGGTGGGCATAATAAAAGTCCTGCCAATATAACGATTTTTGATTAATCCTTCCCCGTAGGGAATCCCAGAGGCACGAGAATAGCCTATAGCGGCGGTAATAGCTGAGTCAGGCACAGGCATCACAACATCGGCATCAACTGGATGTTCCTTACAAAGAGCATGTCCAATGTTCAGTCGTACATTATAAACAATTCTTCCATCCAGAATACTGTCCGGACGAGCAAAATAAACGTATTCGAACATACAATGAGCTCTCGATGTGCCGGGGTTTTGTGGGATTTTAAAACTATTAATTTCGTCGTTGATAACCAGTATCTCCCCAGGATCCACGTCTCGAACATATTGAGCTCCCACCACATCGAAAGCAACAGTTTCTGAAGCCACGATGGTGGTTCCTTCTCGTTGGCCAAGGGCTAAAGGTTTGATGCCAATAGGATCCCTTACCACCATTAAATCATCATTCACTAAAAGAACCAGTGAATAAGAGCCGATAAGTTTTTTGGTAACTTGTTTAATGGACTCAACCATGTTTTGGGTTTGTGAGTACTCCCTGGTTAAGAGATGACAGATAACTTCGGAGTCAGTTGAGGATTGAAATACTCTTCCTTCTTTTTCCAGTTCCTGACGGAGCTCCATGGAATTTATAATATCTCCATTATGAGCTATAGCTATAGTACCCAAGTCAAATTTGCCTATAAAAGGTTGAGAGTTCTGAATTTGGGATTTGCCTGTTGTTGAGTAACGTACATGGCCTATACCAACATTTCCATCCAGCCCAACCAGGTTTCCGTTGTTAAAGACGTCACATACCAGTCCCATGCCTCTGTATGTGCGCATTTCCATACCATTATGGGCAGATATGCCTGCAGACTCCTGTCCACGATGTTGTAAAGCGTATAATCCGTAATATATTTCTCTTGAGATGTTATGGGACTTATTTTTAGAGTAAGCACCAACGATACCGCATTTATCCTGCACTTGGAATTCTCCCTGAAGTTATATTTTTTGGGGGTGATCTTCTAAAAAGAGATGAAAAATAATTCATAAAATGACCTAACATTACCCTTTGAGTAAAGTGGGGCTGAATTTCTCATCACCTATTTCTTCCTTAAGATCTTCTATTTTTGAATCGTAAAAAATGAGTACCGTACGAATAACCTTTAACCATTCCACAGCGTCCTTTTTTGAAGAGGCAGCAATGAATCCTTGACCTAAAACGATGTTTTCTGGTTTAAATTCGCTGGTTATAAAAGTAATAAGATCTTCTTCTTCTAAGGTTTCATTAAAGTTTTCCTTCCACAGTTCACCCAGTGGGAATGTTTCGTACAAATTTTTTTTCAATATAATTCCGTACTTATTTTTAACATCTGCGTACTGGTTTTTGGCTGTTTTTAAATCTTCTTGGATTGATTTTTGTTTAAATTCAAGCCTTTCCATGGAAGATGCCAATTCTTTGTTTTCATTGGCTAATTTTTCCTTATCAGAAGATAAATTGTCAACTTCTTTATTCAATTCCTTAATTTGATTTTCAGATTCTTTAAGCCGGTTTTTAAGTTCCTGGAAACGTCCTAGATTACCTATGGATATTAAGCCTGAACGAATAATTGCATTCTTTATTTCTTTTCGAATAAGAGCAGGATCAATGTATTCCACGTCATGGCCGAAGGGGAGTTTCATCCTTTCTATATGGCCCACTTCTTTTTTGAGAACCTTCTGGAATTTGTCGGCAAGTTCTCTTCCAGGAGCATCCACATCGGTGGCGATCAAAACAATATCTGCACCACTAACTGCTTTTTTGGCGATTTCAGTGTTGGTGGTGGGTATGATGGAGGAGATGGTTATGTGGTATTCAGCTCCCAGGGCTATGTTTTGGAGAGCCCTGGAGACGTTTTCCACGTCAGATGCTCCTTCCACAATGATGCGCACATCGATGGGATTTATCATTTCCATTTACTTCAACCTGTAGCCGTTAAGCTTCTTGTTTTGCCAGTTGTAGGTTCGGACGCGTTTGGATCTTCCGAATCCACAGGCGGCGCAGTAGCGCTTCCTGGCATTATATGAGTTTTTTCCGCATCGTCTGCAACGGATATGGGTTTTTTTGTTACGTTTACCAAATGATGGTGTACCTTTCAATTTATTTTCCTCCTAAAAAAAATATTCCAGCTATTATTGCTGGTATTTGTTTATCCGGGTGATATGTATACGATGTTATCCCCACGTATGAGGACCACACCTAACCTTCTTGATGATTCACCGCTTTCTAATTCTTCGGCATCATTTAGAACTAAATTCATATGCATATCAAAGCTTTCAAGAACTCCGCGGAATTCTCTGCCGCCTTTAAGTTTAATTAGCACTTGAGAGTTAAGAGCTTTACCTAATACATCTAATGGTCGTGATGTATTCACATTCTTCTGTACACTCACTATTATCACCTTTCCTATACCATCAATGTAGTTAAGATTTATATTTAAATGTACCGCCATCATAAATATTAAAAAAAGAATGGAAACTAGAAATAGGGTGAGTTTTAATTGAAAATTAAAAAGAGATATTACCTTAAGAAAAAAAAATTAAAAGAGATCAAAGCTAATCTTGGACCTTATAGCTCTTTAATCCCCTCCAAAGCAAAAGTAGAAATACTGGAAACCGAACTTCCGGATCTTATCCTTATTGATGGTGAACCAATTTTAATGCTCCTCAATGGTGAACCTTTTCCCACACTTAAAGGAGCCCTAAAACAGCCCATAGATGATCATGTTGTGGTTGTGGACATGGGTGCGGTTAAATTCATGGCCAGCGGAGCAGATGTAATGTCTCCAGGGGTTGTGGAGGCTGACATTCAGATAAGTGAAGGAGACACAGTTATAGTTGTTGATGAAAACCACCGAAAACCCTTGGCCATGGGCAAAGCTCTCATATCTGGTGAGGAAATGGTGAAAAATGATAAAGGTAAAGCAGTGAAAACTCTTCACTATATTGGGGATAAGATCTGGAATTTTGAGATAGGATAATGATAAAATTCAAATTTTTGAAAAACATAGAATAAATAGCATATGTTTAAGCACAATTTCATATTTTATCAAGCATTGTTTAATCAATGGGGGTTATTATAAATGGAAATGTGGTATATATTTGTTGCAGTTCCCTTAGTTGGAGCTTTAATACATTTTTTTATAAGGAAAGAACGGACAAAAAATAGATTAATAGAAGTCTTGTTATTATGGTTTCTGGGTTTTGGAATAGGTGTGGGATCCATTTTCAGTGGCCTAGCTCAAGTTTTCTCCCCAGAAATGGTTGCCCAATCTGTGGGATGGCCTAACACTCCCTTCTTACGAGAAGTAGGATTTGCAAACATTTCTTATGGTATTTTGGGCCTTATATCCATTAAATATCGTAGTTTCTGGGCACCGACTATCATTGCTTATGCTGTGTTCATGTGGGGTGCTGCTATTGGCCACATCTATAATATCAATCAAACTGGTAATCTGGCTGCAGGTAATGCAGGAGCAGTACTCTACTTGGATATATTAATGCCAATAGTATTCATTCTCCTTTTATTGGCATATCACAAGACTAAAGATGTGGCAGACACTAAATAGATTGATCTGTGGAAGAAATGAACATGATTGAACTTCGCTACTATTCAGGTAATGTGATTTCACCGGATGTTCATAAAATAGGAATTTTGGCTGTTGGTTCCCATCTGGAGAATCATGGTGCATCACTACCAATTGACACCGATTCTAAAATATCAGCCTACATCGCATTAGAAGCCTCATTTCGCACTGGAGCTAAGTTTATAGGAGTTCTCTACGCTGCAACCGAGTATGATTATGTTAAACATGGAGTTCATCTTCCATCAGGGGTGCTGGTCGAAAAAGAACTCGTTCCTACCTTAAAACGGGCTAAGAGTAATTTGGGTTTGGAAGCAGTGGTTCTTGTAAATGGTCATGGTGGAAACGTTTCCATCAAAGATTATCTTAACAAAATTAAAAAAGATACACAATTAGAAATTGTTTTCAACAATAAAATCGTGGAAATTGAAGGACCTCATGCTGGTGCTGGAGAACTTTCAATAGGGGCAGTTCTAGGAATTGTGGATGAATCACGCCTTCATGAACACTGCCAATTCGATGACTACCCTGAAGTGGGAATGGTTGGTCTTGATGAGGCACGAAAGGCAGATACAGGAATCGAAATTGGTGCAAAGAAGGTTGCAGAAGAAGGTGTGTTTGTTGATCTTGAAATGGGTAAAAATATGCTTGAAACTGCAGTAAAAGACGTTATTGATGATATCAACGATTTACTAAACCAAGAAAATTTTTGATAAAACTTCAAATACAATAACCTAATTAATTATAAAAGACTAAGTCTAAACAGGAAGTTAAAGTTTTTTGAGGTGTTAAACATGTTTTGTCCAAACTGTGGAACTGAAGTTCAAGGAAAATTTTGTCCAAATTGTGGTGAAGCCATGGAAAGTGCTGGTAGTGAGCCTGAAGTAACTCAAACCCCGGAAGTCCAGCAAGTGGCTGCACCTGTTCAAGGCGGAACTAAAAAATATAGTATTAATGAGTTCATCAATAAAACTAAAGAAAAAACTGGTACTGGTGAAATTTTTGAACTCGAAAACGATTATCTATTGAATATCAATGTTAATGGGAGAGTATGGGCTAAAAGAGGTGCCATGGTTGCCTACAGTGGTGGTTTGAAGTTCAAGAAGGAGGGAGCTTTTGAACATGGCCTGGACAAATTTGTAAAAAAAGCCGTTACTGGGGAATCAGCCACTCTTATGAAAATGGAAGGCCAGGGAAAAGTTTATCTGGCTGATTATGGAAAAACAGTTGTTGTTTTGAACCTTCAAAATGAAAGAATTTTTGTGAAGGGGAATGATTTACTAGCATTTGAAGATCAGATCGACTGGGACATAAAGATGATGAGTACTGGTGTGGGTCTTAGCTCTGGGGCAGGTCTGTTCAATATTAGATTAGAAGGAACTGGGATGGTGGCTATAACCACGTATTTCACACCGATAACCTTGACAGTAACTCCTGATGAACCCGTATTCACAGATCCGCAAGCAACTGTGGCCTGGTCAGGTGGCTTAACACCTTCTGTGAAGACTGATATTGGACTTAAAACTTTGATTGGAAAAACTAGTGGTGAAGAATTCCAGTTGGAATTCAGAGGTAATGGATTTGTAATAGTGCAGCCATTCGAAGAGATTATACAATAATAATCTCTTTTTTATTCTCTTTCATAACAAAACTTAATGTGAGGCATCATCATATTTCGCATATAAAGTTACATAAAACACGTTTTATTGACTATGGGTGATTATGTTTGAAGAAAGTCATTAAAAAGAAAGGCAATCTAGAATCCTTCAATCCTAATAAAATTAAAGGATCTCTTCAAAAAGCCACTATTGATGCTGGATATACTGTGGAAGAAAAAAAAGACATCATTAATGAAGTATTGGTTAATATTAATAAAAAAATTGATGAAGAAAAAGAAATTAAGAGTGAAACAATCAAAATGTGTCTTTTAACAGAACTGGACAAATGTGAACCATATATTGCTAAATCCTGGCGAAGATTTGACAGTAAATATAAATCCAGATAAATCATCAGATCAATTAGCATCGAAATACCTGTTGTAAGATGAAAAAAATGGAAAGGATCATTTCTCTCAATAGAATTATTATTTTGCTAGTTGGGAAATGAATAGAAATTTATGTAATCCTGCTAGAATTAATATAATAAGATTCACTACCTTTTTATAGGTTACTACTCTTTTTAATACATTTTTCAAAAAAGTAATGTTTTATATATTAAAACGATTAGATTAAAGATAAGCATATTGTGTTCTATAATATATATTGTCGACAAAATATTTGTGGTGGGTTTGTTGAGTAAAGTGACGATATCAGTTCTGGTGATTTGGGTGGCAATTGGAGTTAGTTTAGCAGCTCTATATCCTCTTACCGAGACTATTGGAGACCAGCAAATAAACATCCGTCCTGGAAATCTGCAACCCGGCAATGATACTGGGAACACGCAAAAAAACGATTCTGGTTCTGGAAATCTACAAAAAAATTATGTTCCTGATGAATCAATGAATGATGATTCAGAGAATATTCAGTCTGGTAATGATGAGCCTGGTAATGATGAGCCTGCTACAGGTTCAGGAAATAAATACTTGGTGAATAATTTTATGCTGAATCTAATAAACTTCACAGCAGAAATAACCAACCCCCAGAATCGTGTAACTGGGCCTGGTTTTTTTGAGATTAAAACCAATCCTGCAGCAAACCATAAGAATGTCTTACAAAACGGAACATTCTCACATAGCAACGGAACCTTTACTATAAATTATGATCTTGAATTTACTCCCGTTGCAGATCAATTATATTACATACTTGTATACTCAAATTATCCTGAGCAAGATAACAGGGTAGATAAGAATAATTATACATATAACCCTTGAAAACAGCAAAATCACAATTTAGACAATAGCAACATTAACAACTTGTTTTCAATGTTTCATCTGAGGGATGATAAACGAAATATTTTTTTTTAAAATAATCCCTAATTCTTTCTTTTTTCTTTCAAAATGAAATTTAGATATATCCATTCAATAAGACGGCCGTAGATCCAGGGAACAAAAATTAAAATTATAATTCCCATAATTCCAATAACCAGCCCCCACATCCATCCAGGTTGGAATGTTGACCTGATAAAAGAACCCAGATAAGATATTAACAGTTGTATAGCCCCTAAAATTAATGCAAAAATTAGTCCTGCAATCCAATATTTACTGAAATCTTTTTTAATTTCCACACTATCACCGGATGATCTACATTTAAAGTATTAATTAGTGGTGTCATTCCAGAAAATCTTCAATTCCTCAGCTAAACTTTTTCCCTGTTTACGCCCGGCTTTTGCTGATGCAGCACGGGAATTCACATCCAATGGGTTGTTTCCTTTAGATTCCAATGAACCTTCATCAGGTACAATAACCTTTACTCTGGCTCCTGATTCTCTTAATACTTCTACTTCCTCCTCAAAGCTGACTCTGTGCATGGTAGGACCCATGGGGGCATGTATCATGCTTGGTTCGGCAACAAGAATAAGAATCCGGTCATAATCTTTTGCTAAATCTGCATTAGTACCTGAACTCATACCTCCATCAATGTAACGCTGGCCATTGATTGTGGTTGGAGGATATATGCCAGGAACGGCTGAACTTGCCGCCACAGTCTGTAAAAGCGATACATTGGAATTCTGATCAAATGTCACCCATTCACCAGTTGAAGCATTAACCGCATTTATTATCAGTTTCCTTTTTTTGTTCCATTCATGATTGGGCAGGCGAGAAGCTATTAATTCTAGGCGTTCTTCTTCACTCATGGTTTTTGCAGCCAATGCCGCTTCTCCAATACGCGCCCTTGCTGTTTGTGAATCAGGTGAACTCATAATGGCTGCGGCCATCATCTTTCGAAATTCATTTCCATCAAATTGAACCTGACTTTCTTTGGTTTCCACTATGGGGATCAGTTGAAGTTTATAAAGTTGCTCAAGACTGGTTTCGCTGATGATCTGAGCTCCGACACTGGAACCTGCAGATGTGCCAACTATTAGATTTGCATCTGTAACATCCACACCACATTCTTCCAATCCCCGGAGGACACCTAATTCCCAAGCTATTCCAGTTATTCCCCCTCCACTAAGGACAAGCGCTTTTTGAAATTCTTTTATGGTATTCATAATCACCTCTCCATTAGCCAAAAAGTGTCTTTTACAAAATCGAAGTGAAAAACGGCCAATTTTCGCGTTATAAATATCCTATAGAATCATATCCCCATATTAGTTTAATAATATTATTTTAATTAATCTATCATTTCACTAAATTTAGAAGCGATTTTGGCAAAAGAATGTGTTATGTAGTGTACTTGTTCTTGACTGAAGCCATAAACACTGCACTTGAACCATTGGGTCTGCCCTCTCTTGATACCGACGATATTTTTCTTTTTAAGCTCTTCGTAAAGATAAAAACCCTTTCGTGGGTGTTTATCGGCTATTCTATGGAAAAATGGAGTTTCAAATCGCACCAAGTCATGTTCTTTAGGTCTCACACCGACCTGTTTCACTCCACTTATTTTTTCCATTTCAGAAACAAAATAGAGAGTTTTTTGCAATTCAACATCCCACTTATTTACTCTTTCGATTAAATGGGGGAAAGAAGCCATTAAAGTTGCAATTGGAGCTCCTCTGCTGGTGCATCCTAACATTTCCAGTTCTTTAACCTGGTGTTGGTCTGATTTTTTAAGTATCAAGTCCGCCCATTCTTCTTGAACTCCCAGAACACCAATGGGTCCGGATGCGGCCATGCTTTTATGGCCACTTCCTACTACAAAATCAACATTCCATTTTTTGGCGTCAATTGGCATTCTACCCATGGAGTAGGCACAGTTTAGAAGGAATGGAATACCTTTATCATGAGCAATTTTCCCAATAGCCTGGGCATCTGTGAGATTACCATAATCACCATCCACATGAGTTAAAAGGACCAGACTTACTTCTTCGCCACGGTCATAGAGATTGTCGAGAACTTCATGGTAAGCTATAGGATCTATTCTGTATTCTGGTTCTTCACTGCTAGGAACTTCTACTATGTTAAGATCATTACGCTCAGCTGCCAAATGGCTGGTGTAGTGGGCGTTACCATCCATTACAACTGTATCACCGGGATGGCAGAGTGCATGCATAACTGCAAATTTGCCCTCTCTTGCACCATGGACAGTTCTCGTATGATCTACATTTATGAAACGTGCTAAATCGTCCAGAAAACCTATTATCGATGGTTTTGGTATTTCGTCCAGGCGGCCTGCACAGTAATCACAGATACTGTATCCGTCTGAGAATTCGTATAATGCTTGGCGTGATTCGGGTGGAAGTACTCCGCCACGCTGAAGAGGGTTAAGATTAAGATTATTTCTTTCTGTTTTTCGATTTAAGGAGTAATCCTGACATTCCATTAGACTCACCAAATTGTTAATGTTATATGGTAATAGGAGAATTGATTGAGAAATATTATTGATGGGTTATCGTATCGACAGTAATTGCTTATATTTTATTCTCTTCTTAGTTTTATATATTGATTATTAAGAATAATTATTAGTAATTTAAATAATTTAGAACATCAAATGGATAATTGTTGTTAAATTTCTTATTAGGACAGATATTTTTATAAAATATTTTATTTAATCTATTGGTCTGAATTTGGAATGGGATAGATCTCGCCATGTTTTTATCAATTTAGTTGCAACCAGGTTTGTTAAAGATGATTTCTTCCCAAAAGGACACAGATCACCACTAATAATAGTGTTTCTAATATTCCCTTCGCTGATAAAAACTCCTGCATTACCAATTTCTCTTGCAAAATGAGCATCACTTCCAGCAACACCAATTAAATTATTCTTTTTGGCAAAATGAAGAGCATCATTATTATATTTCTGGAACATACAACGTGAATTATAGATTTCTATTCCATCAATAAGTTTAACCTCTTTCTTTTCAAGGTGGATCCCATTTTTTCTTAGGTTATCATAGGGGTGTGGAAGAATTATAATGCCATCCTGCTCTCTAATCTCTTCAACTACGTCAATAAAAGTGTGGGATATAATTTCACTCGACAAAAAAAGTCCGATTACTTCTCCTCGCTCTGTACTTATCTCAGACCCACAGATGACATTGAAATCGTTAGTTTCATATCTTTTAGCCTTCAGTGCCCCATTGATGGTGTTGTGGTCCGTAATTGCGATTCCAGAGAGTCCTTTTCTCATGGCAGTTTCCACTATTTTTTCAGGTTCTAAAAAACCATCAGCAGAATATTTGCTGTGTGTGTGGAGGTCATATTTCAATTTTATCAAAAATTAATTTTTAGAATATGTTTATTAAATCGTTTAAAAAAGATTGCATCTTTAAAAGGATCATTTTAAAAAAATAGGAAAAATAAGAAAAAACCATTAATTTATTCCCATATTTTTATTGGTTTTTTCAATTGATTTGGCAGGATCATCTTCCATCTCTAGCATGGCACGTATACAATCCACGTTTTCAGGAACAACATCCGATTCCTGGTGTATTGCTTGCATATAAAAGAGTTCTCCATCTTTGATATTCAAAGATTCTTTCCAGACGGCTATTTCATTTAGATCGCTTCTAGGCCGTCCTAAATCTCGAGCAAATTCCATTATCTCTGCCGTAGAGCCTAATCCTTTATTTGCTTCAACTAATTCTACCCGGGGGGTGGCTTCTAAAGTATCAATCACATCATCAAGTGCAGTTGAGGTTTCCAGTTCAACCATGAGATTGTGTTGGTGCATGATGGTAGTTGGAACCAGTAATGCCATGGTAATAATATCCAGATCGTACATAACAGTCTGCACATCCGGACCATGATGAGATGGGACTGTGGGTGGGTTAGGAACAATCGCGTTTATGGGTCCTGATTTTATCTGTCCAGGATCTGCTCCCCTTCGCACCATTACTGCACGAACCTTCTTTACTCCACAGAGGTCGTCTATAGGTTTCAGTGTTCGGCACAGTCCAGTTGTGTTACAACTAACTACACGAACGAAATCAGCACCCCAATTGTCGGTGTAATTGGCAAATGAGTTAAAAGACTTTCCTATCTGTTCATGTTTTTCTCCACCCTGAAAAACTCCTTTAACTCCTTTTTCAGCGTAAATTTCTTTATTTTTAGCACCTATTCCTCCGGGGGTGCAGTCCACCATTATATCCACTTTATCGTAGAGATCATCAATTGTGCCTGTTATTTTAATGTTTGCTTCTTCAAAGGCCCCTTCTCTTTCAGGGGCACTGATGTAGAGGGGGAATCCTTTTTCCACAGCCATTTTGGCTTCAAAGTCAGGTGTTCGTTTAGTTACCCCAACAATTTGCATGTCATCCTGACAGGCCACTGCATCTGCCACTCTTTTTCCAATAGTACCGTATCCATTTATCCCGACGTTTTTCATTATAAAATCCCCGTTATAGTAATTCTACTTAAAATATGTATCTTGTTTAGAATATTATAAATTTTATGATTTAATTTTTGAATAGAAAAAAATCAATCATATTCTCGTATTATTGGTAAAAGTCCACAAAATCTATTTTTATAATGGAAACTATTTGATAAGTAATTAGAATTAGATAAAAAAAAATAATGTCTAAAAAAAGAAAAAATAATTTTAGCCGTTTAAAAGGCTGATTTTCCGTTTATTCCATTGCATCGAGTTTTTCGGGTAAGTAGGTTTCGACTACGTACTCTAATCCATACTTAGAGAAAGACTGTTGTTCTGCTTTTTTCCCGATCTTGAGCATCTTTTTAATTTCAACTTGCCAGGCATCATCCTTGTATCTAGGGTCCTTTGAAAGTTCTTTAAGCCTTAAAACGTCTATATCTTTAAGAGGGTCAGTGGGAAGATCGTAGTTAATAATATCTGAAGCAGTAACTCCCATGAATTTGGCGTCAGGAGTGGCCAGTTGATGGTTCACATGAGCCAGTTTGGCACTTCCACTGATGATAACCATGGCAATGTGGAATCCCCATGGGTCTCCGTCGTTCATGATATAAACTGGCAAGTTAAGTTCTTCATTAACACGTTTGAGGAAACGCCGAGTTGCACGTGCTGCCTGACCTTTTAAACCGACTATTAGTGTATTGAATTTTTTGTAAGCATCTTCCTGAACCATACGGTGGAACATACCCATGGTTTCTACGGCAATAACTCTTTCCACATCATGATCCAGGAATTTCACTTCATCAATGGTGGGGGATATGGTGTAACCTGATTTACCAGCTCTCAGTGCATTTATTTCTACATCGTCGTCTTGGATTGTGATGTTTCCATAAACGGAAGCTCCGTCTTCTTCAGGCATCAAACCCAGGTCTTCACGGGTCATTCCCAGGGTAACTTCCAGGTCTTCACCGACGATGTTTGATTCCTGCTGGTCTCCAAAGTCTACATCCCATCCTTCAGAAACGTAGTACATCTCCCTCAAAGTAGCTGTTTTCCCTCTGCGAACCAGATCCTTGCAAAAATTGGCAACGTAAACCATCTGAGCTATTTTGCTTATCTGTTTAACATTACCCAGGGATCGCTTACCATAGCGATCTCCCAGTACGTAGTAACGTTTTTCATTATCGTAGACTATGTTAGATGTTCCTCTTGATGGAACTTTAATGGCAGGGACGTTGTTTTTTTCAACGTCTTCCAATATTATGTCACCCAAGCTTTTGAGTTTGTTAACAGTGATATCTTTTTTATTCATCTTCAACCACGCCTTCGTATTTTGCTTTGCGTGTAACTTTTGCTAGCACGGCATCGTATTCTGGAACATCCTTTTCAGCCAGCACAGCTGCTTCACGTATTATGACGGGAACCAGATTTTCAAAAACCTTTGCACGTAACGCTTCTTCTTTGGCAGCCTTTTTAGCACGTATATATTTTTGCATGCTTCTGGCGATCTTCATGGTGGCCTGTCGGACCTCATGCAGAATTTCAGGCTCAGGAGCCACACTTTGCTTACCTGTAGAAAGGTATGGTACATTGGTGGAAATAATGTTAACAAAGATGGTTATAGGGGCATTGTCCATATCCCTTATCCCATAACGTTTCCAATCCACACTTTTAAGAGCTTCAGTTATAGCACAGCTTCCTTGGTCAAATGCCAGGGGCACCCTGTTGGCAAATCGCATTATTTCCGCTTTTTTCTGCTCTCCAACCATTCTTCCGGAGTCTCCACCATAAGCTACCCCTGCCTCTATAATAAAGGAAACTCCTCCACGGAATGTTTTGGGTTTTCGCGTAGTGGTAGCTACGAATTCTGGATTTAAAATCTCCCTTATTCCCTTTTCTATTTGTTCTTTACCTATGGGTATGAGTCCGGAGGTAGGAGGTGCCATAAAATCCATTTTGGCGAAAGTTTCCACAATTTCTTCTGCTTCCTCCCATTTCATGTCTTTAGGACGCTTGTTAAGATCGATTCCTGTAATTGCTTCGATCTCATTCACTCGCTTGGTGGACATTCTGGAAAGGTTACTGGTTAATAAACTACGGAAACGACGTTTATCAGTATGTTTTGCCATGAATATCAGGTCATCAGCAGTAACTCCCTTGGGGTGTGGAAGTACCTCCTTAGGTAGTGGCGGGATGAAATCTGCGGCTCGATTAAAGATATATTTGTGTCCTGTAGGGTCTCTGAAGGTGATCTTAGCATGTGGGTTACCGATCATGGTTCTCCGGATGTATTCATAGGCGCCCTGTTCTGAAAGGGAATATGAAACATCTTTAAAGTGTAATTCAATGGAAACTCCAGTTGATTGCACTTCAACATCCTTTTTATCCAGTATTAATCCTTTATTTTTCTTAACATCCATTTTAAAGGTTATTTCTACACCTTTAAGAGTATCACCATCTTTATAGCCGGACACAACTTTTGCTGGCTTTCCGGTGGTCATTTGGGATAGCAGGACACATCCACTGCACCCTAATCCCTGCTGTCCACGGGATTGGATGTTCCTGAACTTGGAACCAGCAAACATGGTACTGTATACTTTGGTAATATAATCTTCAGGGATTCCAGGCCCATTATCAGTGTGTCTAAGTATGTAATGATCTTTATCCAAACGTTTGAGGTCTATCTTTATTTCTGGAAGTATTCCTGCCTCTTCTGATGCATCTAGGCTGTTTGTAATTAATTCATGGAATACCATGGTTAAAGACCGGATTTTACCGGAAAAACCCAGCATCTGTTTGTTTCTTCTGAAAAATTCAGATGCTGTAAGTTCTTTAAATTCCTCAAATAGTTCAGCTGCTTCTCGCTCCAAACTATGCCTCCTTTAATTGATTTATTCTATTATTTAGATAATTTTAATCATACAGATGGGCCCATTTTAATTTCTCTAAGTTTCATCTCCTGTTTTTTACGTTCCAGGAATGAATAAACTGTTTTGTGCCTAGCACCATCTAGAATCATTTCCACGGCTTCTTTGGCAATCTGTAAGTGTTCCATATCTCCAATGAGGGAGACAGTTTTCCCATAAATCGACACATATGTTCCAGTCATTTCAGTGATGATATCTCTTGTTTTTCCATCTTTGCCAATTATACGGCCTTTCTGTCTTAAAATTGCCTTTTTTGACTTACCGACGTAATCGGGAAGGTTAATAATCTCTAACATTACTTCATCATCAACTAATTTAAGGGCTATCTCTGGATTAAAACCTCTACCTATTGCTTTGACCATGTAACGGGCTTTCCAGACAGACAAAGGATCTTCAGATTCTTCTTGTGGTGATATAGCCACGCTACCGGCTTCACTGTCCACATCAATCCTAGTCTGAGTAGTTTTTTCAATGGTTTCTTTGGTTTTTCCGTGTGGTCCTATAAGAACCCCCACTCTCTCCTTGGGGATCTTCAGATATTCTGTGTTAGGCAATTTTTCACCTCTACTTCTAAAAAGATATTATATTATCCTTTAACATATACTTTTCTATCCTCATAAATCCTTAATCTTTCTTTTAATCTCATCTTTAGATATTTCAATACCTATTTTTTTGAAATCTTTGATTAAGTTGTCAATATCCCTGTTTAAAAGCTCCCTTGACAGGGGATGATCAACAACCATGCCTTGGGATAGATCAATTATGACTGGTTCATCATGTTGCATTAGAATATTGAAAGCAGATAGATCTCCATGAACTAATTCTGCATCATTATATAATTTTTTAACATACTCAATTATTTTTTTAGCTACATAATCCGGATTAGAAATTTTTGCCTGCCTCATAAGGCGAGCAGGCGTACCATCTGTTTCTCCTATAAATTCCATAACCAGAATATTATTTTTAGCAATTATTGGTTTGGGAACCCGAACTCCGGCATTGTATGCCCGGTTAAGATTTTTAAATTCCTTTAGGACCCAGTTATTAATTAGTTGACGTTTGCTTTTGCTACGAACGTTAAATCGGGGATCTCCCTGAATGTAGTACTGCATTTTCTTAAAGTCCGAAGTAGTAACACGATAAATTTTAACTGCTACTAAATTATCGTTCTCATCCGCGCCTTTAAAGACATTTGCCTCTTTCCCGGTGCTTATAGCTCCGTTTAAAAGGTGAATATGGCCCTGGTTGGCCAGTTTATACAATGTTTGTAGGGTAATCCGGTCGAACACTTCACTCCCTACTCGTTTGTCCTCCACACTCTTAAGTTGTTTAACTTCCCTCATTTTCTGAAGGTGAATATCTGACTTATTAACAGGTGATTCCATACTTTGCACTCGACTTAATTTCTCCAGAAGGTTTTTTTAGTTTAAATAATTCTATGGGGAATAAATTAGGTTGTATATATACAAACTAATTTTCCTTAGAATCAAAAAATGTAATCTTCAGAAATTGCAACAAAAGCCTAAACATTATTTATACATGGTTTTATAAAAAAATGGGTTCATTACGATTTAATAAATCATATTGAAATATTTTTAAAGTTTTAGGAATCCTCGACGTTCTAAATAATTAGATTCAGTACGTGTATATCTCCAAATAACGTCTGCTTTTTCATCACTCTGGAAGTCCCAGGGTTTGATTAATACTACGTCACCTTCTCTAATCCAGATTCTCTTTTTCATTTTCCCGGGGATTCGGCAAAGTCTTATTTTACCATCGGCGCATCTCACTTTAAGCTTACCATGCCCCATAATCTGCTCCACAACACCTGGTATTTCACCCTTCCTAGGGGATCTCACCCTTCGATATTCTTGCGATTGTTGATCACGACCACGTCCTCTGCTCAAATACTCTCCTCCTTCTTATAAAATGATGATAAGTTAAAAGATCAACGGATAAAGATCATATAATTAGTATGAATTGTAATTGTTCAAGTTCAGTTAAACCTTCCAGTTAACAAACCAAATTACTTAATGGAATTCTGTTGACTCAATACAGTATTGATCATTTAATCTGCTTATTGATCATTTAATCTTCCTTTTTATATTGTGTTTAAAGGTATATAAAAAATCGCATTTTACCCATGGCGTAATTCATACATCTATTATATCATAAATTTAATATTATGAAAAAGGTAAGTTTTAAATAAAAAATTTATTATTATCAATCATAAAATCAAATTTTTTTTAAAATTCAGAAGATAATTACCAATGTATATAAAGATAAATTAAGAATATATCCAAGATATGAAAGATGGTGATCTAATTTAGGAAAAAATAAATATGATCCCACGCCAATCCCTAAAAAAACCTTGATGACTAATCAATTTATCGTTGTAGGGTTGGGATTAATTTTAATAAATTTTTAAAATTAGTGAAATGAGAGTTGAATAATATGGCAAAAGTTAAAGGAACCAAAAAAAGAACAAGAGCAAAGCATAAAAAACCAGGAAGTAAAAGAGGAAGAGGAGTTAAAAAATCGTAAATTAAATAGACCTTGGGTTAATGACTCAATTATCAAATAATGTCCTATTTCAAGGTTTATTAAGTCTTTTAAAATTGTTTAATCTAGATTTTTAAACAGATATTTTTTTTTATTTATTCCTGCAATGAATGTTTAATAAGTAATGGTGAGTAGATCAATCTCAAATTTGAATTCCAGAAAAATTAACTGGGGAAACCATGGGAAACGTGTTTTTGAATTTAATGGACCAGGATGAAGTGAAAGAAATTATTGAATCACTTAAAATCCGTAGAAGGATTGAAAAAATTGATTTATCTGATGTTTATAAACGTATTTTGGCTGAAGATATCTATGCTATTATAGATCTTCCACCTTTTGATCGTGCAGCAATGGATGGCTATGCAGTTAGAGCTCAGGATACTTTTGGGGCTTCAGAGGACAATCCCATAACTTTGGATCTAATTGAGAAGGTTGGTGCGGGTGATGTTCCTTTAAAAACATTAGGGAAACGTAAATGTACTGAAATAGGCACTGGTGCTCCAATTCCAAAAGGTGCAGATTCTGTGATAATGGTAGAATTTACAAATACAGAAGACGGAAGTGTTCAAATTTATGAAGCAGTAGCTCCTGGAACGAACTTGTCTGCCAGAGGATCAGACATGAAAAAAGGAGAACTACTCTTATCAAAAGGTAACCTTTTGACTCCTGAGAGAATTGGTGCTTTAAGTGCCATTGGAATGTCAAAAGTGCCAGTTTTCACCAAACCAACAGTAGCTGTGATTTCAACAGGTAATGAGCTAATTAAACCTGGTCAAGAACTCCGACATGGAAAACTATATGATATAAACTCTGAAACTATTTCTAATGCCGTAAAAGCCTGTGGATGCACACCAATATATTCCCAAATAGTTAAAGATGATTATGATACTATAAAGAATAAAATAAATGAATTTAATCATGCTGATGTTATAATAACATCAGGGGGAACTTCTGCGGGTGCTGGGGATGTTCTGCGTCAAGTTGTTGATGACATGGGTCGTGTTTTGGTTCACGGAATTTCAGTTAAACCCGGTAAACCAACTTTAATCGGCACATTGCCTGAGGGTGATAAAGATATTGTCCTGTTCGGACTTCCAGGATATCCAGTGTCTGCTTTAATGATCTTCAACGCCTTTGTAGCTCCTTTCTTAAGAGAAGTAGCCGGTTTTCCAGGATATAATCAGAAAAAAGAATCAATAGTACTCAAATTATCTCGCAGATATCATTCTGCCAGGGGAAGAAGTCATTATGTCCTGGCAAAGATTAAAGGCAACGTTGCCATCCCTATCATAAAGGATTCTGGTGCAATTACCGCCCTTGCAGAGGCTGATGGTTACTTTAAAGTTCCAAAAAATGTGGAAATCATTGAAAAAGGTGAAGAAATCAAATTAATACCATTTCCCAGTTTTTGATTAGGCTGATTGTTATCCTTTTTAATATAAGTGGTAAAGATTACTCTGGTGACATATAAAAAACAGTAAATTTAATAAAGATCAAAAATATCACCCAAAACAACTTTTTTATCTGTTTCTACAAGTTTAGGTATTTTTCCAATGGTTCCAGCAGATTCGCCAACCACTACCAGCACTCCTCTGAAATATTCACGAAATTCCTCTGCTTTAACAAGACAGTTCTCCACTATGTCACGATTTTCATTGCCTGTTGCGTGATTTGCTATTGATGTTGCCAGTGCGTCTCCGGTGCTGGCAAGGGAAGAGAAAACTGTTACTGAATCTGCCTTACCAAAGCTAATGGAGTGACCAACAGTGGCAGAGGATGTGCAGATTCCCAGGGGTGTTTTTTGGTGTTTAATTTTAAAACCAATTCTCCCAGAAAGAGAAGATTCACCAGCATACAATCCTATTATCACATCTTTATTGGTTTTAAGAGCTACATCTCCGCCATTGTCAACAATTACATATTTAGCACCATTGTCCAACAAAAAATTCAGGCAGAGCTGTGATATTGTTCCTGCAACTGCAGCCATAGGGCCGACTTGAGCTATTTCTGCCGCTTCGGCCATCATATTCACTATCAAAGGAGCTTCACTCACTTCCAAAGGTTCTAAACATGTTTTAAATTCATTATGCTTCCAAATATAACTTTTCAGAGCTTCGCGCTGTTTAATAATAAAATTATTGATATTAAAAGGTTCTATATCTGATTTAAGCATTATATTGGTTTCCCCGATCAGGATCCTTCTTTTTATCATTATTTACAGATAGGTCAAAGCAGCAGATAAACTATTTAGATTGGGAAGTTTATACTAAGAATTAGTTAATAATAAACATATAATAATATGAACAGTTTTCGTGTGAAATGGTGATACAATAAATGTTTAACAGAAAGAATGATTCAAATCCCGGGGAAAGGGTTGTTTTTGAGACCCGACCCAGATTTCTGGCCAACCTGAAATCAACCATTCTTAAATTAATCATTTTAATCGGGATATTTTACTTTTTCAGGACAATAATTTCAGCAGTGATAACACTACAGGAATATGTGGTAAAGATGGTGTGGTTACCTCTTATTCAGGGGACATTTTATCTATTATTGATTGTTATTATCTTCTTGATCCTCTCCATAATTTTCGATATAATTTCATGGAGAAGGAAGAAGTACCAGCTTACTAATCAGCGAGTAGTTATCCAAAAAGGTACTCTTAGAAGGAAAAGATCGTCCATACAATATCCTAAGATACAGGATATTGAAATTTACCAGGGTATTATTGATCGCATTATCTCAGCAGGAGATATAGAGATTTATGGGGGTCATGAACACACTAATATAGTTTTAGAGGATATTCCAAATCCACGTGAGGTGGAAGATATGATTGACCGTGTTATGTTAGGGGAAGAGGTTGGCTTCAAAACCAAACGCAGTAAAACACCCAAGAGATCCATAATTGAAGAATATGACCAAAAGTTTAAAAGATAGCCTGACGAATATTGGATTGTTATAATTCTTTAGAGTTGCAGAGAATGCTCGATTATTTTAATTTTATTATTATTTATGATTTAGTTAGAGACATAATATAATGTTAGGGTTGATATGAAAAACTATGATGTAGTGGTAGTTGGTGCTGGCCCCGTGGGTACAACTTTCGCCAGGTACATGGCAGAAACGGGCTTCAAAGTAGCCATACTGGAGAAAAAGAAGGAAATAGGCGTTCCACTCCAATGTGCCGGGCTTTTGGGTAAAAAAATCAAGAAAGTGAATATCTTACCTGATGATTTCATTATTAACTCGGTTAATGGCGCATTTCTACACTCTCCAAACGACACAGTACTCTCTGTTAGTAAAGAAAAGCCTGAAGCATATGTTCTGGACCGCGTTGGTTATGATAAGTTTTTGGCTGAATTGGCATCAAACTCTGGTGTAGATATATTATTAAACCATAAAGTAGTAAAGGTAGATTCTTTAAATGGTATTATTAATCTAAAAAATAGTGAAAACACCAAAATATCGGCGGATATAATTGCCGGGGCCGATGGACATTCTTCTATTGTGTCACGATCCTTTAATCCCCCAGCAGAATCTTTTCAAGCAGCTCAGTATTTAATTGACGCAGGGGAAAAAAGATTTAAAAATGATTTTGTAGATCTTTATGTTGATTCGAAAATTTCTCCAGGATTTTTTTGGGCCATTCCTTTATCTGAAACCACAGCTCGAGTCGGACTTTTTGCTGACGCCAATTATCAAAATTTGACAAATTATTTGCATGAATTGATCAGTAAAAGGCCTGAACTGCGCGGATCAACCATTTTGAAAAAATATTATGGTATAATCCCTAAACAGGACCCAAATAAGAGTTTGGTTAAGGAGAGGGTTATTCTATTGGGTGATGCTGCATCCCAGGTGAAGCCAACTACTGGAGGTGGACTCATAATGGGATTTACCTCTGCTGAAATAGCATCAAAAGTAACAAAAAAGGCACTGGAAGCTGAAGATATTGCAACACTGGAAAATTACCCTAAATCATACCATGATAAATTCAAAAAAGAGTTAAAAGTGCAACTTATGGTTCATAAAGTTTTCAAATCCCTAAGTAACTCTGATTTGGATTATATGTTCAGAAAACTTAAGGAAGAAGGAGCTGAAGATATAATCTCCAGTTATGGGGATATGGACACACAATCACCATTAGTTAAAGAAATGCTTAAACAGGGAATTATTTTTTCTATTCTTCCAAAAATGTTATCTCGGGGGATATCCAGCCTATGGAAATAGCTCTGGTTTTATCCAAAGAACATCAAACCCTTCCCCTGGCAGAAATCAAAGCAGTACTTGAATGTGAGGGAATTAATTATTCCATAATAAAAGATCAGGAAGGACTTCTTCTACTTAATTTAAATGAAAAATACTTGAAAAATCTACCTAAAATTGCTGCAAGACTTTCTTACACTCATGAAATGATCCACATCATCATTAGAACTGATGAAGACAAATTAATCTCAGAAGCTAAAAATTGTCCGTGGAATGAATATATCCCCTCAGATTATGCAGTAAGAGTAAAAAAGATGGATAAAAAATCCACACATAACACTTCAGATTTAGAATGGGAAATAGGGAGTATAATAAAGGCCAGTCTTGGAGAAAATGCTAAAGTGAAGTTGGAAGATCCTTCAACCCTGATCAGAATTGTTCTTCAAGATGGGATGGCCATCTCAGGGTATAGGATAGGACAAATTTCAAAAAAACACTTTTACAATCTCAAACCTCACAAAAGACCATTTTTTTATCCGGGTTCAATGAGTCCCAAACTTGCCAGATGTATGGTAAATTTGACACGTATAAGTACTGGGGAAACCCTTCTGGACCCTTTCTGTGGGACTGGAGGTATACTTATTGAAGCAGGTATTATTGGGGCAAGGGTCATAGGGACGGACATCGACTATAAAATGGTTAAGGGAACTAAAGAAAATCTCCAACATTGTGACATTAATGATTATCTGGTATTTCAGGAAGACGCTCGAAAGTTAGAGCTTCCAGAAGTAGTGGATGCAATTGTAACTGATCCGCCTTATGGTATATCTGCGTCTACTGGTGGTGAGACTAGTGAGAACCTATATCATCAATCAATGATGTCATTAGAACGATTAATAAAAGAGGATGGTCTTATGTGTTTGGCTACTCCACATTACCTTAATTTAGATGAGATATTTAAGGGTACAAACTTTAAAATAATAGAACAGCATCACATAAGAATGCATAAAAGTTTAACCAGGGTCATATCCGTCCTGAAGAAAATCTAAAAGAGCAATTATCAGTTAATATTTCGAAAACAGTCATTTAACCCAGATAATCTATGGGAACATATCTTTCAATAAAAAATTTAATAGATGTCATGATATATTTTATTAAGATTATTTCAATATCATTCTTTTATTAATCAATTACCGTAATTGGTGAACTACATGAAAGCCAGAATATTTGATACCACCCTCCGTGATGGTGAACAGACCCCTGGAATATCCCTAACTCCAGATGAAAAGCTTTTGATAGCCAGAAAATTGGATGAATTAGGTGTTGATGTTATTGAAGCAGGCTCAGCTATTACATCAGAAGGAGAAAGGAATGGTATCAAAAAAATAACCTCAGAAAACCTTTCTGCGGAGATATGTAGTTTCACAAGGGCTGTTCAGGTAGATATTGATGCTGCTCTGGAATGTAATGTGGACAGCATCCACCTGGTGGTTCCCACCTCTGACTTGCATCTGGAACACAAGCTGCGCAAATCACGGGAAGAAGTTAAAAAAATGGCCGTTGAATCCACCCAATACGCGGTGGATCATGGGCTTCTGGTCGAATTATCTGCAGAAGATTCTACTCGCAGTGATATGGAATATTTGAAAGAGATTTTCCAGGCAGGTATAGATGCCGGGGCAAAACGTATATGTGCCTGTGACACGGTGGGTATGCTCACCCCTGAACGTTCGTTTGATTTTTACAGCCAATTAGGAAATTTAAGTGTTCCTTTAAGTGTTCACTGTCATAATGATTTTGGTTTGGCTGTAGCAAACTCTCTTGCAGGCCTTAGAGCAGGGGCAACCCAGGCCCATGTCACAGTTAATGGGATAGGTGAAAGAGCAGGAAACGCATCACTGGAAGAACTGGTAGTTTCATTATATTCGCTCTATGATGTTAAGACGCAAGTGAATATTCAAATGTTGTATGGGGTCTCTAAAATGGTTGCCAGGATAACTGGGATGTATTTGCAGCCTAACAAGGCCATAGTAGGCGAAAATGCATTTGCTCATGAGTCGGGAATACATGCTGATGGAGTAATGAAAAAGGCCGAAACATATGAACCCATAATGCCTGAACTTGTTGGTCACAAGCGTCGTTTTGTCATGGGTAAGCATGTTGGCTCGCATATCATCAAACAACGGATTGATGAGATGGGTTTTCGAGTTGATGATGAAAGATTCTCCCAAATATTTAACAGAATCAAATCATTAGGGGACATGGGAAAATGTGTTACCGATGTAGATTTGCAAGCTATAGCGGAGGATGTTATGGGAGTTATGGCCGAGAAACCAGTTGAACTTCAAGAATTAACCATTGTATCCGGAAATAAGGTAACACCAACTGCTTCTGTAAAGCTGAAAATCGGAAATGATGAAAAATTAGAGGCTGGTGTGGGAGTAGGGCCTGTGGATGCTGCAATAGTAGCAATCACAAAAACCATTGAAGACCTTGCAGATATAGAGTTTGAAGAATACCACGTGGATGCCATAACCGGTGGAACTGATGCCCTTATTGATGTAGTTATCAAACTTAAACACGATGGTAAAGTGGTAAGTGCCAGGAGCACACAACCAGACATCATAAACGCCAGTGTTGAGGCTTTTTTGGGTGGAATTAACAAAATACTTACTGATAAAAAGGTTAACGAATCTAAAGGTAATTTTTAACTGAAAACATATTATTCGCTATAAACTCGCTGATATTGCTAAAAAAAGGTCTATGGTTAATGATACACGTTTAATGTTTATTAAGGGTTTATTCTGAATATTGAAATTATCTATGGGTGTTTATAGTATGAATCAGTTCAATATAATTGATCAAAATATTCAAATTGCAGGTTTTAATGCTGAAATAGATGATTTAACTGAATTAATGAATTTAATAAATGTCTTAGTTGCTGAAAATGAATGTGAGGGGTGTGTAATTCAGTTATTAAAAGCTGATGGAATAGCAGGCAAGAAACATGTGATGCAAGCGGTTTCACAGGCTTTGATTGCTTTTAATAGAAATGATAATGTGGCTCAAGATTTGGGTCTGGAGATATGTGTCAGAGCTTCAGCTCAAAGACAAATATCACGTGCTCTTAAAATTTTAGGAATAGAAGAAGGTAAAATAGGCATCTGTGCTGTAACTGTAGATTGTGATGAAAAAATCATGCCACAATTACATAAAATCATTGGTACAAAAAACAACAAAGTGTTAGATCCCAATATTGATGTGTTGAAGAAATTGTATAAAATTTCCAATAAGGAAATAAAAAGTGCAGGGACTATCGAGAGGGTCTTAATCGAGAGAACTGCACTGTTAAGTCTTGAAATTTGATTTTATGTAAAAATTATTGGCATTAAAACTGAATAATAATTAGAATTAACTATCATAGTTTCATTATTTTTTTTAAATAAACTAACTTCCATTATTGTTATACGAATTTTCTATTTTTTTAAGGGCATCTGCAGCGCTTATTCTTACATGGGTGTCTTCATCCTGCAGTGCAGATTTTAAAGATTCAATGGTAATTTTATCCCCTATTTCTCCGAGAGACTCGGCTGCTTTTTCTCTAACCAGGGGATTGCCTTCTTTAAGAGCTTTAATCAGCGGATTTATAGCTGGTGTTTTAAATTTACCCAGTGATAAAGCAGCTTTCCACCGGACTGCAGCGCTTTCATCATCTAAAGTTGCAATCAGTGGTTCGATAGCTCTCACATCTCTGATTTCTCCCAATGACCATGCAGCCCTGGTTCTTACACCATCATTATCATCCTTCAATGCTTCAATAAGGGGTAAGACTGCTGGTTCCTTAATTTTTTCCAGTGCTTCTGAAGCCCTCCACTGGACACTGGAATTTTCATCCTTCAAAGCATTAATAAGGGGAGCAACAGCCACCGGATCTTTAAGTTCACCCAAAACTTCAACTGCTCGATGTCTGGTATCCGGATCAGGTTCATCCAGGGCTTCAATCAGTACATTCACTGCTTTTTCCTGACCGACCTTTTCAATCACTTCTTCTAGACGTTCATGTGATTTTTTGGCTTTTAATAATCTATCCTCTCTGGGAGTTGCTTTGCTTTTTGCTTTAGCTTTTATTATATCCAGGGAAATGATGGCTGTTTTTTGAACATCATCATCCTCATCAAAGAGCATATCTTCCAAATAGGGTATAAAATCTTTATCATTAATTCTACCCATTATTTGAACTGCTTTCTCTCTCACATGAGGATCTCCATCATGTAAACAATCTAGGATAGTACCAAAAGATATTTCATCCATTTTAAATAGTGAATTCAAGCTACACTTACGCACTTGCCAGCTTACATCATCAAGAGCTTCTATTAAGTATTCGGTTGATCTGCTGGCACCGATCTCTCCAAGAGCATCTGCTGCACTATGCCTCACTTCTCTATTACGGTCTTTCAGGGCGATAATAAGTGGCACAACAGATTCCCAGCTCCCTATTTTTCCAAGGGCTTCAGCTGCCCTCCACCTCATATCATCATATTCATCATCTTCTAAAACTGTTATTAAATATTCTACAGCTTTTTCTCCCCCAATTTCACCTAAAGCATAGATTACAATCTCCTGAAAATCAGTATCTTCGTATTGAAGACGTTCAATTATAGGATCTGCAGCTCGTTTATCCCCAATTTCTCCCAGTGAATATACGGCCATGTGACGTACAGCTTCTTCTTCGTCTTCCAGCGCACCTAAAATGTCATAAATGGCTGATTTATCTTCTAACTGGCCAAGAGCCTCAATTGCCCGGTATCTTACCAAGCTATCGCTGGGATGATAAACTGATTTTGTCAATTTTTTAATATTTTTTTCCTTTTTATATCGGGCCACGTCTTCCTCAGTGATTTTAAAGATTGGCATTATAAATCCCCTAATATTCTATGATAAAATTGTCCAAAATAAGCAATAAACTTATCTATTTTCTACTACAAATCATCATACTCATTAAAGTGATGGTATGTTCAATAACACGAATTGAGATTTTAAATAAAATAATTAGAGATAATCTTCTTTGTAATGTCTGATATTTCTCTTAGATTATCTTTATTCAGACATTTAATTTCCAAGTTTTTTATTTCCAAACATACTGCTGGCTGGTTAATCCGGTCATAACGTGGGCAAGTACTTATAATCCCACCACCCTCTACAGGAATTTTTTTTCTCAGTTCGCGTCCCATTTGTTTGGGATTTTCTGAAGGAAGGGTTATATTGATTCCCCTATATTCCTCAAATAAAACAGTTTTAATCTTTTTTTTCAAGAAATTACATGCCTGCAATGTTTTGGAAAGGGAATAGGGTGCCTCTTTAATAGCTTCAACCATGCCCGCACACATTACGGGGCTAGTGCGGAAAGATTTTAGAAGATAATTAGAATTGTTAAATATTTCTTGATTATTGGTTGAAATAAATCCTCCATTACCCAAGTTAATGATTTTTGGTGATCCAGTAGAGGCTACAATGATATGGGCATGATCACCACAGGCTAAACTCTTCTGGGGGTCGCCAATAGCACCTGAGGCATCTTCAACTAAAATCACACCTCTTCTATCACATAATTCAAATATTTCTTTAACGGGTTGTTCTGCCATATAACCCGCAAAACTAGTGATAAACAGTGAGTGGGGATTTTTAAGTTTAATATGTTTATCTAAAATTTTTAAGTCAATTATTCCGTGATTTGTAGGCAGATATTCTGTTTTCAAACCCAAAAATTCGGCAATTTTTTTAAACCCGGTCCAGCCGCCCTGATCAGGTAATAATACAGGTCCTTTAGTGTTGCTCATAGCGATCATTATGGCTGAATTCCCGCTATTAACTATTCTGGCATGTTCATGGCGAGTAATACCTTTTAAACTCTCTTCAGCATTCATCTTATGGGTTTTTTCTATTTCCCGGTTCCCAAGATCTAAAGATGCCTGACACATGGCTGCCCTGACATTTTTAGAGGGTTTTTTAAAAGAAAGCTCCATATAATCACTATTCTCAATCATAAAGTTACTGATATTTTAATATCACTTAAAGTATGCATCCAGGGTGGTCTGTCTGGATCGGATGATGTCCTGTAAGAGATCACTGGATTTGATGAAACTTTCTAAAGGAAGTTTCAAACTGGTATCAATGTAGGCCAAAGCCGATTTCATATCCTCAAATTCATGGTAAGGTTGTTCCATGGCATTCCTTATATTTTCCCGGACATTAAACACACCCAATGGCACGTATCCGGAGTAAGCCTCTCTGAGAACAATAACTCCTGCCTGTAGTTTTTGACGAGCCAAAGCTTCCAGAACTGCCATTTTACAAGTGTAATAGCATCCTCCCACCCTAGAATATTCCTTTTTCCCATTATAATTTTCATAATCTGAGAAAATAATTTTTTCTCTTCCTAAAACATGTAGAAACGCTTCCATCCATTCGTATTGCCAGGGTGTGGGAAGTATTAGTACAGCATAATAATTATTCAGGCTATTAAACTCGTAAACTCGGTGCACATCCACAGGGTCATAGTGTTTCACTTCTTTAAGCAACTGATCAGCTATAGTGCTGTCACAGGCAGTGATGGACCAACGGGTTGGTACCAGGCGTCTGCGTTTATCCACACCCATTGTACCCACAGAAAACGCCTTTTGCATATGAGAAAATGGCACATCTTTTCTGTGCAGATCCATCAGCGCTTCCCGAGCTTTAAGATCAGTGTCATAATACACTTTCTCCAGTTCCCGATCCCATCTGACGTTATCAATTTCAAATTTCTCCAGTATTGCACTAGGGCCGTGAGGGGCCTGGTATTCGCTGAATGAAACTCCTCTTGGCTTTTTCCAGAACTCTGCTTCACTATCGATTGAACTGGAAGCTAGTGAGATTTCTTGGAGTTTTTCCACCATACGGTTATCCAGATCAGTAACTCCCAACATATTTTTCCCCCTAACTAAACTCATACGATAAGAGATAATATCTTCCTGATTTTTTTCTCCAGGGATCCATGCCTCGGGAGTGTCCATAATGGTGGTATCTCCAGATACTGGAGATATCATGGGGCCGGCATATACCTTTGGATAGTTCCAGCTCCCAATGAACACCGATGGGGGAGTGCTTCCCTCTAATTCTTTACCCACATCAACTGAAGGTATCTGAAACTTAGAAGTCAGTTTTTTAAGGTAAGTTTTCTTACCCATCATAATATCAGATTGGTCCTGTTTTAATAAAGGTTTTAGGTGAGCAGATGAGAACTAATAAATGCCCAAATTCAAGTGGTTAGTCTCATTTTTATTATGATATCTTTTTCATCTAAATTTATCTTTTTTAACCAATTTCAGGGAAGCCGAATTCATGCAATAACGCAGACCAGTGGGTGGAGGGCCATCATCAAATACATGCCCCAGATGAGCATGGCAGAGGGCACAAAGTACTTCAGTGCGTACCATGAAAAGGCTCCGGTCTGTTTTTGTTTTAACATTCTCTTTTGCAACAGGAGCCCAGAAACTGGGCCATCCAGTGCCAGAATCAAATTTTGTTTTGGAGTCGAAAAGATCAGTACCGCAGCAAACGCACTGGTAAATCCCATCCTCATGACAGTCATGATACTTGCCAGTGAATGCCGGTTCAGTTCCATTTTTTCTTGCAACTCGATAAGATTCAGGGGATAAAATCGATTTCCACTCATCTTCAGACTTCACTATTTCTTCAACCATTTTCACGCTGTCTGACTTTGCGAAATATATTGGAATCAAACCATTTTTGTTTTTTTTATCTTCCATGGATGGCACCCGGTTTAAATTGATAATTTTAAGAAGTTAATTTGGATTACAATCGTCTGAAGCTATAATTTGGTGGAATTATATTTCCCTAAGTAAATCCAAATCACCCTATAATTATATTGAATTAAGGATCATATTAAGATTAGAAAAATGAAGATTAAACTTGAAAAACACAAAACTGAATGGAATGACAGCTTCAAACTAGAAAAAGAAGCCATAATAAAGAATCTAATTCCAGAAAAGGTTTTTGTAGAACATATTGGCAGCACTTCCATTCCAGGACTTATCAGTAAACCTATTATTGACATCATGATAGGTGTTGAGGATGAAAATAAACTAAACAATTACATAAACAAAATAATCCATCTAGGTTATGTTTATGTGAAAAATTACGAGAAAATCTTCCCACTTCGAAGATATTTCTTCAAATTGGCTGATGAGAATATAGACCTGCCCCCAATCATTGATTTTTCAGATGATCCGGAAAAATATGACAGTGGAAGTTACAAGCATAAATTTCACATCCATATGGTTAAATTAAATTCCGATTTCTGGAAGGATCACTTATTATTCCGGAATTATCTTTTGAAAAACGAAGATGCCAGACTGGAATATAACCAATTAAAAAATAAACTTGTCTTAACAGAATGGGCCAATATAAATGAATATACAAAGGCTAAATCATTTTTTATAAGAAAAACTTTGGAAAGGGCTCTTGAATATGAATTCTAAAAATGTGAAGAAAATCAACCGGGAGAAAAGGGGTCAGATTTCAAGTGAAGAACTTAATGATTATCGTGGTTTAACAACCCAGGAATTAATTGAAATGCTAAAATATGATAATCCGCAAAAAAGAACAATTTCTGCCAGGATACTGGGGGAAATGCAAGATACAGAGGCAATAATTCCTCTTTGTATGGCTTTTAAACGGGAAAGGGCATTATATTCTAGGATAGCAATTTCAGAAGCGTTATCACAAATAGGCGATCCTGCAGTTGGTCCATTAACCGATCTTCTGGGTAAGATCGGGAAAAATCAGGAAACTGAGCTTCCCCAAAAATATTTCAACAAAAAAAGTTATCCACTGGTAAGGGATATTGCAGCCAGAACACTGGTTAAGATTGGAAAACCAGCAACTCCTGAACTTATAAAAATACTACAAAAAGAAGATAATTTTAAGATTCAACAAGCCATTGATGCTATTGGTGGCATAGCCGCCAAAACAGGGGATAGAAGGGCTCTTAATATACTGATAAATAAGATGAAACGATGTTCTGATAATGGGGATAAAATTACCTTGTGGAAAATAGTAAGGGCTTTAAGTGGATTTAAATATAGCGAAGAAGCTTTAGATTCATTATTGCCGATACTAGGGAGTGGTTATGATCCTCCAATTGTTTGGGAAGCTTTAAGGACCATGGGTCAGTTAAGAATTAAAAATAAGGATGTATTAGAATTAATTATGCCTTTTACCCATAATGAAAATATAGAAATAAGTAAATCAGCTCAACAAGCAATTATTGGCTTGAATCAGCTATAAATTCCTTATTATATATAAATTTTCTAAAATAATCTCATCAGTTATCTAACATTTGAGGGAAATATATGGGGTTCGTCAACACAATATCTTTGATAATTTTTGATATGGATGGATTGATGTTTAACACCGAGAGTTTGGCAATTTACACTTGGATAAAGGCGGGGAAAAGTTATGATATCCATATTTCCGAGTCAATTGTTGAAGAATCAATTGGTCTGGATATTCAGGGCGCAGAAAAAGTGTTTAAGAAACATTTAGGTGAAGATTTCCCTTATCATGAGATCAGAAGTTTAAGATTAAAATATGCTCGTGAATACATCGATGAAAATGGAATTCCTGTTAAAAAAGGCCTTCACGAATTACTTGAATTTTTAGACCAAAAACCGGTTTTAAAAGCAGTGGCCACTTCCACTGAAAGGGAACGAACAGAACATTTGTTATTATCTGCTGGAGTTAAAGATAAATTTGATGTTATAATATGTGGGGATGATGTTTCTAATGGTAAACCTGAACCTGACATATTTCTAGCAGCTGCCAGAGAATTGAATTGCGAAAAAGACGAATGTGTGGTTTTGGAAGACTCAGCTAATGGTATCATAGCAGCATCAAGAGCCAATATGATTCCTTTTTTGATCTTTGACATAAAAAAACCAGATAAAACTATTGGGAAATTAGCCAAAAAGACATTTAACTCACTTCTGGAAGTGCGAGATTATTTCCAAAAAATAGAATTTTTATAGAACTTCACTTTTCCAAAGTAAACTAATCCTTACCAAATGTTCATTTCTTCCTTCCAAGGTAATAAAAACCATTGGAAATGTTGCCATTCATGGTTCTAAAAACAGTTTTTTCAAACAATAATTTTTCATAATTATTAGTTAGTTCCAATATATGTTCTACAGTATGATGTCTTAAAATCAATCCTTCAGGGAGTTCAAAAACTCCATAAATCCCATATTTGTCTTCATATTTGGCATAACGTTTAAGATTCCGTTCATCATGGTTTAAAAGAAAGTCGCTTAGGTATAGTATTCCATTATTTCTTAGAACTCTTGATATTTCGTTTATCAATTTTTCCTGTTTAATAGTTCTCACGTTGCTGGTGAGCACTCCAATGAGAATCACAGAATCAAATTCATTATCCTGGAAGGGTAGTTTCTCTCCATCCGTCTTAATAAGATTTAAGTAGGGATATGATCCTAATCCTCTTTTAATCATCGCATCCGAGAAGTCAACTCCAATTAAATTTTTAAAACCATAATTATGGAGTTCATTCAAGGTTCTACCGTAACCGCAGCCAACATCTAGAATATTCATTTCCTTTTCAACGTGTTTTGCAAACGATTCTGATAAAAATGGGGTGGGAAATTCTTTTTCTCCTGCTAATTCATCCCAGCATCTTTCCTGATCTCGAATATTCTTCATTATTACCCCTTTTCTAAGGTATTATAACCAATTAAAATGAAAAATAATAAAATAAATAATTTTTATGCAAATTCAATGGTGCTTGGGGGTTTGTCACTAACTGAAAGAGCCACATGGGTTACTTCAGAAATCTCTGCAGTAACTCTTTTTGATATTGTTTTTACCATTTCCCAGGGTAGTTCAGGAACATCTGCGGTCATGGCGTCCAGAGACTCCACCATCCGAAGAACAACTAGGTATCCATAATCTCTTATATCGCCTTTAACTCCAGTGACCTTAGTATCGGTAAGAACGGCAAAATACTGCCACAAAGTTTTATCCAGACCCACTTTTTGCACTTCTTCTTCCACTATAGCGTTGGCTTTTCTACATATCTCGATTTTTTGGCGGGTTATTTTCCCTGCTACACGTACAGCCAGACCAGGACCAGGGTAAGGCTGTCTGTTAACTATTCCCTCAGGTAGGCCCATTTCACGTCCAATAATTCTGACTTCGTCTTTGTAAAGCTCTCGTATAGGCTCTACAAGTTTCAGAACCATCCCATGGGGGAGAGCTAAATTATGATGTGATTTTATGTTTCCATCACTTTCGATCCAGTCGGGAGCAATTGTGCCCTGCACTAAGTACTCAGCACCTATCTTTTCAGCTTCTCTTTCAAAAACTCGGATAAAAACTTCACCGATAATCTTTCGTTTCTCCTCCGGGTCTTCTACACCTTCCAGTTCATCTAAAAACTCATTACTCGCATCCACATATTTTAAATTCAGCCGATCTTGGAAGGTCTCTTTGACATAATCTGCTTCCCCTTCACGTAGGAGCCCATGGTTTACAAAAACAGCTGTTAAATTTTTTCCAATGGCATTAGAAACCAAAACTGATGACACTGAGCTGTCAACACCCCCTGAAAGGGCGATTATTGCTTTTTTGTCGCTAATGGTTTTTTTGATTTCATCTATGGATTCTTTAATGAAAGAAGACGGATCTAGCATGTTTATTCACCTTAAATTTTCGAAAATATGGTTAAATTTCTCTTATTTATATATTTGATTTCTAATACTTTTTATCTACTAATTCATTTAAATTGTCAACATAATTAAATACAATATATTTTTAATTATTCTTTGTTGCAGTTTTGATGTTGTTAAAGATTAAGATGAAGTTTATTAATTACCTATAGAATATCTGAAAAATCTAATAGCGGTTCTTCAAACTAGTTAATAGGAGTCAAATGAAAATAAAAGACAAATCACAAATAACAAATATAATAATAGAATTATTGAAAAATCCAACCAACAGTACTCGAATTCAATTCTTACGATATGTATTCGTAGGGGGGGCTGCATTTATTGTGGATTTTTTTTCATTATTCCTATTAACAGATTATTTCGGGATTTACTACATAATATCAGCAGCTTTAGCATTTAGTTTGGGCTTGGTTACTAACTATCTACTGAGTATAAAATGGGTTTTTAATCAACGTAATATTGATAATAAAACCATTGAATTTAGTCTTTTTGCATTTATCGGTATAATAGGTTTGGGTTTAAATGAGATTTTCATCTGGTTTTTCACATCGAAACTAGGTATTTACTATATGATTTCAAAGATAATTACGGCTATAATAATACTTTTCTGGAATTTTTTTGCCAGAAAATTAACTTTATTTCAATAGGGTTTAATATGAAACAAAAAACAGCGATCATTATCGGTGCTGGTCCAGCAGGTTTAACTGCTGCCTACGAGTTAATTGATAAAACTGATATTAAGCCAATCATATTTGAAGCAACAGAGAGTACTGGTGGCATATCCAAAACAGTGAATTATAAAGGTAATCGTATTGATATTGGCGGGCATCGATTTTTTTCCAAATCAGATCGGATAATGCAATGGTGGCAGAATATTCTTCCATTACAAGGAGAACCAGCCAAGGATGATAGAGAACTGGGAAGAAAAGTACCTCTTGCTCATCAATATCTTAAACGAGAGTTGGGTTCACAAAATTTAGAACGTTTAGATCCTCCCGATCCTGAAAAAACTGATAAAGTGATGCTTAACCGAAGCAGGCTTTCTAGAATATTTTTCCTTAGAAAATTTTTTGATTACCCGGTTTCACTAAATTTTAACACATTATCCAATTTAGGAATAAAAAGAACTGTTAAAATAGGATTAAGCTATATTAAATCATCTTTAAATCAGATAAAACCTGAAAATTCCCTGGAAGACTTTTTCATAAATAGATTTGGAGAAGAATTGTACCATACTTTCTTTAAAGATTACACAGAGAAAGTTTGGGGAGTTTCATGTAGCGAAATTAAATCAGATTGGGGGTCACAAAGAGTTAAGGGTCTTTCGATTAAAAAAACAATTTTCCACGCTATTTCTAAAAATTTTTCCCGGAATTCGTCTATTTCCCAGAAAAAAGTGGAAACAAGTCTAATTTCACAATTTATGTATCCTAAGTTAGGTCCGGGACAGATGTGGGATGAAGTGGCGAGAATCATCACTGAAAACGGTGGTGAGATTCATTACGGAAACCAGGTTATTGGAATTGAATATATTGACCAAAATATTCAAGGTGTTCGGGTGAAGGATACATCGAATGGCTTTGTGAAAAGTGTAAAAGGAGATTATTTTTTCTCTTCTATGCCAGTAAAGGACTTGATAAATTCATTTGACGGAGATGTGCCTCCCGAGGTTCAAAAAGTTGCTAAGGGATTAATGTATAGAGATTTCATTACGGTGGGGCTTCTTCTTAGGAAATTAAAAATTAAGAATCAGACTAAAATAAAGACGATTAATGATTTAGTTCCTGATAATTGGATTTATGTTCAGGAGAGAGATGTTAAACTGGGCAGACTTCAGATATTCAATAATTGGAGTCCATATATGGTTAAAGATGATAAAAATGTATGGATGGGGTTAGAATACTTTTGTAATGAAGGAGATGAACTTTGGAATATGGATGACCATAAATTTGCAGATTATGCCATAAAAGAGCTGGTGAATATTGGCATAATTAATGAAGAAGATGTAATCGACTGGGTTATTATTAGAGTTCCTAAAACTTATCCTGCTTATTTTGGAACATATGATCATTTCCCAGTTATTCGAGAATTCACAGATAATTTTGAAAATCTGTTTTTAGTTGGAAGAAACGGTATGCATCGTTACAATAACATGGATCATTCAATGCTCACAGCCATAACTGCAGTGGAGAATATATGTCAAGGAATCATGTCAAAGGATAATTTATGGATGATCAATGAAGAAGAAGATTATCATGAAGAATGATTCATTCAATAGTGTTAGATAATTAAATCTATTTTAAGAGCGCTCACGGCTTTTTTGAATATTCAGAACAGACAGTATTAAAATTTTCAAATACTTTAGGTCCCTCAGGGGTATGATAGACCTCAGGATGGAACTGTATCCCATATACTGGTTTATCTTCATGTTTCATGGCTTCAATGTCACAGATGGGTGATGAAGCGAGAATTTTAAATTCAGGGGGCAGTTTGGTTACTTCGTCCTTATGAGAAGCCCAAACATCCAATGTGGGCCCTAATCCTTTGAATATATCATTTTCATCCTGGATATTAATCTGAATCTGGGCATAACTTTCCGAACCGGCAGAACCGATCTGGCCACCGTATGTTTCGGCCAAAATTTGATGACCCAAGCAAATTCCAAGAATTGGATAATCAAGTTTTTCAACGTATTGGGAACTGTTCCCAGATCTTTCTACTGAAGGTCCCCCTCCCAGGATAAGTCCTATTGGCTCTTTGTCTTCAATTTCGTTGAGGGAAGTTGTGTTAGGCACCAGTTCCGATGGAATTTTGAGGTAATGCAGAGTACGCTGAATACGGTGATTGTACTGTCCATGATTGTTAACCACTAATATCATATTAATCTCCTTAGTTTGTTTTAAAATCTAGTATTTGATTCTGATTATTCAGTAAATATAATAATGTTTCCGGATATTATTAATTGTCAATGATCATACTTTATTTGTTTTTGAAAAAATTTTTATGTTAAAATGCTAATATAGAAAAATATGGAACTTCGAGACATTATACTCATACTGGTAGCCCTGGTGCTGGCAGTGGTTTTCTTCTATGTATTTATATGGTTTCTTCCGGTTATAATTATACTGGTGATAGCCTATATAATATATATATTTTTAAAGGGATCCTGAGATTAATAAAGGAATATTTGACCTTAAAATTGTCGAATTTCAGAATATATCTTTTTTTAATCATTTTTTTCGCTCGATAATTTTTAATCATGTGTATTTACCGGTGATATGATGAGAGAAGTAGAAAAATTCAAAGGATTAAACGGCAACCTGATGGCTTTTAAGAAAGAGGTTGCAGATGCAGACAAAGTAACTTTTGTGGGCATTCCCGGTGTTTGTAGTCCTTTTGCAGAGCTTTTTGCCTATGTGATTCGGGATAAAGAATCAGTTTTTGTATCTAAAACTGATTTGGACTCTGCCCGCAAAATTGAGGGTACATCGCTCGGTATGCAGTTTACAGAAGAAGCAGATCCTAGCAGCACAGTTGTTGCTTTGTTGGGCGGACTATCAATGCCTCAGTATGAGGTAGCACTGGAAGATGTACAGAAAATGCTAAAGAACATCCTTAAACCTGATGGAAAAATTATAGGTTTATGCTATATGGGCATGTTTGAAAAAGCAGGTTGGGATGAAAAAATTGATTTCGACTGCATAATCAACGGTGTTCTAAACGGGGAAATATATAAATAGATTGGAAAAACTTGATTATTTTTTTAAAAAGAGATGAGCAGCTCGATTTTTTTTAAAAAAGTTTAGATTTTTAAAAAACAGATGGGATGAAAGAAAGGATGAAAAAAACCATGTTAGGCCTTTATTCGTTGGGTATGGAGAATGGTATTCTTTATGAGACCATACTAACCACCAGAAATCCAGATGGAACTCCCAATGCAGCACCCATAGGTGTTATATGTAAAAATAATGAAGAGGTAGTTTTTTATCTTCACAAGGGGTCTAAAACCTTTGACAATGTGCGTCGTGAGAAGAGTTTCCATGTGAACATTCTAAATGATCCAATGGTTTTTGTTGAGTCTACTATAGGAAATCTAGAAAGTGGAGAATTTCAAGCAGATAATGCAGACGGATTCTTTATTAAAAGTGCGGAAGCCTTTTTCAGGGCTGAAGTAACCAGTGAAAAACTGGTGGAACGCAAGGACCACTTGGGAACTTCCACCACCAATGTGATACAGGCCAGAGTTTTGAGGGTGGTTAAAAACCAGGAACATGTTCAACCTTTAAATCGAGCTATTTATGGGATAATCGAGGCTTTGGTGTATATTAGTAGGATAGACATTGTATCTGAAGATGAAAAAAAGGCTTACCTGAACCAGATGAGCGAAATCTCCAGGTTGGTGAATAAGGTAGGTTCAGAGGACCATAAAAGGGCTATGAAGAGGATATTGGCATCCCTTGAAAATAAGAAATAGATATATATAAATTTGTATTGGGATTTCTTTCCCCTAACAAATCTCGGTTGGTGTATTTATGTCCTGCAATCCTATTTAGAAATAAAATTCTTTTCGCCGTGCTTCCAGTAGATATGGTTCTTTTCCCAGAAGCTCAGACGCCACCACGATCTCACCCTTTGATTCTTCCTTAACCTCTTTTATAAAATCAAAACAACGCAAATCCCTTAAGAGATGATGGTCAACAACTACCTGGGGAATTTCTTGGCATATTTCCATTAAATTTTCCTGAGCCTGTACAATGTCACTTTTTTCCAGAGCAAAACCCTCCAGATAAATTGGAGTGCCGCTTAAAATCAGAATATCTGGCTTTTCAGTGAGTATTAAATTTTTTGCCCCGTCATAAAGGGGTCCCTGCACATCAGAGGCGTGCATGAATTTTTCACCTTCCCATTCAATGGTGGTGGTTATAACGAAACCCAGGCGGCTGCCCTCTTTACCGTGGGGTATGGGTTCTGAAAATTTAAGAAGGGTATTATCTGTCTGGAATGAATTACCATCTGCATAATGAATATCTCTGATTCCTACACTTTTTAAATTCTTTAAAAGTAGCCTAGCTCGTTTTTGCTGACTCTTGTTAATATTTTCTGTGGGATGTTTTATAAATAGCTCCTTATCCCGGTACATCTCCTCAGCATATCGGGGTGATGAGTCCAGATACCTTCCCAGACTGAAGGGAGTGAAATGATCATGGTGGTAATGACTTATAGTCAAGATATCTGACTTTGCAGCGTATTTCTGCACTCGGGCACGGGTTTCATGGAGTGCATCAAACTCATCCTTCCATGGTGGGAATCCAAACCTTTTGGGGGCAATGGATGTCCCGGGATCAATCAGTATTTTCTGATCAGTTTCAATGAAAGTAGCCATGGAGCGGACACCCATACTTTCAAATGCCAGTGGGACAATTTTCATTCAAATCACCACATTTTAATTGTTCTAGTTTTTCTTAGGCGCTTTAGACATTTTAAACCACAAAAGCCCATAAAAAATAATTACTTATTTTATTACATCAACGAAACGAAAGTTATCAACATCAAACAAGCCCTTATCGCTGATTTTTAGTTTTGGAATCACCAGAAGTCCCATAAAAGAGAGAGTCATGAATGGTGATTTAAGATTTGAACCCATTGATTTAACCATTTCATGCAACTGATTAAGTTGTGATGATACTTCTGTTGCGTTCATAGTACTCATAAGACCTGCTATGGGCAGTTTCAGGGAATAATGTTTTCCATTAACTGCTGCAACAAGTCCTCCATCGTTATTTATGAGTATATTTCCGGCTTCTGCCATCTGTTGACTATCTGTACCGACGATGATGATGTTATGAGAATCATGGGCAACACTGGATGCAATAGCGCCATTATTTAGCCTGAAACCCTTTACAAATCCATTGGCAATATGATTATGCCCATATCTTTCCACAACTGCGATTTTAAGGATGTCATTTCCGACATCAGCCTGCAGCTTACCATTTAAAACTCTTAAAACTGCTTCTGACTCAGATGTAAGCAATTGATCTTCTATAAGATCAATCACTCTAACCTTTTCCTCTTTTATGGATGATTTAACTTCAAAATCAGACGATTTCAATGGTTTAACACTGAAAGTACTCTTCAACGGCATAGGATCAACTTTAAAAAAGGGTTTACCTTCTTCAGCCACTAATTCTCCACCAATCCAAACTTTACGAACTTTGAAATTTTCTAAGTCATCCACCAACACAATATCTGCACGTGTTCCTGGTTTTAAGGCCCCACAGTTCAAATTATAATGTTTAGATGGGTTTAGAGTAACCATTTTCAAAGCTTCCAGGGGATCCATACCCATTTCAACAGCTTTTCTCAGGATTTGATCCATATGACCCTCCAGCAAGTCCTCAGGATGCTTATCATCAGAAACTAGGAATTCTCCCTGGACTGTAATCAGATCCTCAAGATTTCGTGCAGATGAACCTTCCCTGATCATTATCTTCATGCCCAGGCGCTTTTTTTCAACGGCTTCATTGATATGGGTGCATTCATGGTCAGTGGATATGCCTGCCGCCACATATTCACACAGTTCTGTTCCGGATAGGAGTGGAGCATGACCATCCACTGGTTTTCGATAGTTTTGAGCGATTTGAATCTTTTCTATAACAATAGGATCTTTTCCTATTACCCCTGGGAAGTTCATCATTTCCCCCAAAGCCACAACCTGATCATCACTCATTAATTGTTCGATTTCTTCTGGCCCTAAAATTGCTCCAGATGTTTCAAAATTAGTTGCGGGGACGCAGGAGGGAGCCGTGAAAAAAACTTGAAGTGGTGTGTGGGCTGAATCTTCCCTCATATATTCGATACCGGCAATGCCCATGACATTAGCGATTTCATGGGGATCAGCAATTACTGCAGTGGTTCCATGGGGCACCACAGCCTCAGCAAAGCGTGAAGGGGTGAGCATAGAACTTTCAATGTGTATATGTGAGTCAATAAAACCTGGTAAAATATATCCGGAAAAATTTCCTTTTATTTTCCTTAAACACTCTATTATACCATTTTTAACTTCTATTTCAGCAGGATATATCTCTTCAGTAAAAACATTAACAAAATTCCCCTTTATGATGCTTTTCATGATCTCACGTCCCCAAATTCATCCCTATTTACCAGTATTTTCACAAAGGTACCTATTAACTGATAATGATTTATGAGGTTTTAAAAAATTTTTAAAAATAGATTAATTTTGGATTTGTTTTATTTTTCTTTATTATGGAGTTCATGATAAAGCATGGGCAGGAATGATCCCACATCGGTAACAATTCCAACAACCTGAGCACTTCCACGATCACTGAGTTTGGTGACAGTGGCGGGGTTAATGTCCACGCAAATACTCTTTACTTGGGAGGGAAGGATGTTTCCAACTGCTATTGAATGAAGCATAGTGGCGATCATGATGACCATATCCACATCTTGCACATACTTACGCATCTCATCCTGAGCATCTATCACATCAGTTATAACATCAGGAAGGGGCCCATCATCTCTGATAGAACCTGCAAGTACAAATGGGATATTATTTTTCACACACTCATACATCACCCCTTCTTTAAGCACTCCCTGCTCTACAGCATTCTTGATGGATCCTGCCTGGTTGATCTGGTTGATGGCATAGATGTGATGGCGGTGTCCACGTGCCACAGCTTCACCAGTTTCTACAGTCATCCCAAGGGATGTTCCATAGAGTGCACTTTCAATATCATGGGTAGCCAGAGCGTTACCGGCAAAAATTACATCAACAATTTCTTCTTTAATCATTTTAGCCAGTACAGGGCCTGAACCGGTGTGGATTATGGCGGGACCTCCAACCACTGCAATTTTGCCACCACGAGCTTTCACTTCCTTTATCTCATTGGCTATACTTTTTATAAGGGATCGAAGGGGTTTTTCCGATGATGCTTCACTTCCCATGAACTCAAAAACACCCTTTTTGCCCCTAGGTCTCTGAGGGGCCATTACCTTTATTCCCTCACGGCCAACTACCACTAAATCGCCCTTTTTGATTCGTCCAATGGGTTTTATAATAGCTTTACGAGATTCAGGGTCCACTACGATCATACAATCCATTTCAATGTTCTCAACGGGTATCCATTCATCTTGGTAGCGAATAAATGTAGGGTGGTTGGTTGTGGAATAAAAATCAGAAGGAAGGGTTTTATCTTTGTTGGCAGCCTCTAAATTAACCTCTCTGATCTCAACAACCATAGCACCAATCTCTGCCAATTCATCTAAAATTTCTCCCAAAAGGGGGTCACTGTCCGCTTTAACCTGAATTCTAGCAAGGCTGGTGTCCTTTTTTCGTTTACCGACCTTAAATTCCAGTATCTGAAAATCTCCCCCCATGTCCATGATAAGGTCCAATGCTTTAGGTAGAGTGAGGGAGTCGATGATATGCCCGGTAAGCTTAACTTCTCTGCTGTACATTTTATTCCTCCTAATTTAATTAAAAGTCCAAATGTTTGGTGTAAATTGCATCTTTAAATGGTATTCAGTTGGAACTATGTGTTAAATGTGTTTAACCTTAATATACTAATCATTCATTAGATTTGCATAGCTTTTTATAAATATTTATTTGTAAAATTTATTAAAAAGGAGTTATATAAAGGCCTGAGATATTTTTCTTGGACATCTTTTCAAGATTGGTTTATCATTGTAAGAATAGTAAGTCTAAAATTATTTTAGCCGCATTAATGGCGGTAATATCTCCAATAACGGTCGAAGATACCTCGACCACATCAAATCCTATGATTTCTTTTCCTTCAAGACAAAAAATTAGAGTTTCCAGTTGCTGTGGGGTTATTCCGCAGGGTGTGGGTGTAGAGACACTGGGGGCATATGCAGGGTCCAGTACATCCATATCTACTGTGACATAGACTGGACCTTTTATTTTGCGGATGATCCTTTGCATCCCTTCAATATTTGATCTCAAGTCATTTGGAGTGTAATAATCAATATTATTATCCCTAGCAAATTCCGATTCATCTAGTGAAGAAGAGCGTATGCCCATTTGGATAATCTTTAAAGGCTCTTTATCATGTATTCGACGCATCACAGTGGCATGGGAATATTTTTCCCCCATATAATCATCCCTTAGGTCCATATGGGCATCAAAATGAAGTATGGTGGCATCCTGGATGTCGAGGGCACTAATAACGCCCAAACTAATACTATGTTCGCCACCAATGGTTATTGGAATTAAACAATCATCTACCATGGAAGAAACCACTGATTTTAGATTAGCACATGTTTTATGAAAGTTTCCAGGAACAGCTTCCAGGTTTCCAATATCATATACACTCGCATTAAACCTTTTTTTTAAAAATAGATTATAGTTTTCGAAGTTGTATGATGCCTCCCTAACAAAAAGGGGTCCGTATCGTGCTCCAGGTTGGTAGGTGGTCGTGCTATCAAAAGGAACTCCAACAATACCGTAACCAGATTCACGATTTAGTGGGAAGTCATCAAATTCCGTCTGTGAAAAAGCAAATTTAAGAGGATTTTCAGTATATAGATACATCTGTCTAAATCCTCATCATTTTTAATTAAATGTTTAACATCGGGAGCTTATTTAATTCTCATGAGTTTTTTATTGCCCATTGCTACAATATAACCCACTTCAGCCCCTTCAATAAGATCATCTCGTAGGTCATCAGGTATAGGGACTTCAAAGGTCTCATAGGTTTCCAAATCCATGAGCTGGATATCACTTCCCATTAGAGCCAGCACTTGAGCGGTTCGTTTGTCTATAATTGGCACCTCTATTTTAGCATCAACAGGTTTTACTATTCCTCTTTTTTGATTATCAAAAATACCAACGGCATCCACCCTGGCTTTGGCTGCTCCATGTTTTCCAGGGGATGAAGTTTGTAAACTCACAATTTTTGATGCTTCACCATCTAATACAACATATTTACCTACTTTAAGCGTTTTAACTTCCACTACCTTAGTTGACATACTATTTACCTCCGAATTATACGTATAAATTTAGATCCCATGGGATCCATAAATCTTTTGAACCTAGAAATACAATCTATAAATAATAATCATTGGTTATTGCTCTGCTTTTTTATAAATCTCACTTGCAGAGTATAAATATATTTATAGATACCTCTCTCTGATATAGAAGTGCCTATATTTTTTTCCCTATTTAAATTTTTAATTGTAATTTTAAGTGATTAATATGAATGTTTCAATAACATCCGGAAAATCAGAAGGACCCACCAGACTAAACGCCTTTGACAATGCCCTCCTTGATGCAGGTATTGGTGATGTGAATCTCATACCCGTTTCTAGCATAATTCCTGCAGGAACCGAGATAGTGGAACTTCCCTCTATTAAAGCGGGAAAGATGGTAAATTGTGTACTGGCCTGCGAACATTCAGACCAGAAAGGTGATTTAATAAGTGCAGCAATTGCAGTGGCTGTTTCTGATGATTTTGGATGCGTAGTTGAACATTCTGGTTTGAACAAGGATCCTGAAAAGATTAAAAAGGAAGCAGAATCCATGGTTCGGTACATGATGCAAGTTAGGGGTCTGGACATTAGGGAAATCATCATAGCCCATGAAAGTCATAAAGTTAAAAAAGAGGCAGTTGTGGTTGCTGCAGTTGTTTATCTTGGATAATTGATTGTTGCATTTGTCTATCTTGGATAAAATTTAGTTAATCATATAAAGTTATAATCATTGGATTTAAGAATTATATGGCCTCAAATTTACTATATTATTACTATAGGAGGAGGGTAAATGAATGAAAAAGATCGAGAATTTTGGGGTGAGGTATGTCAGGATTTAATCGCAGAATCCCAAAAGGCAATATCTCCATTAATTGGTTCAGAAGATGGAGGCGAAATCGTTAAAATAGGTGCTGATGGCACTCCTACGACATTAATCGATAATTTGGCTGAGAAAAGGGTTATGGAGGTACTGGGGGGTGTTGATAGGTCTTTAATTCTCATTAGTGAAGAAATAGGCCAAGTAGTGGTTGGTAATGGTCAGCCAGAAGTCATAATGGTGGTTGATCCCTTAGACGGGACTAGTAACGCAGTTAAGAACATACCGGCTTATGGAATATCAGTGGCCGTAGCACCCATTCTCGATAAGAAGGTACCTGTAACTGTTAAAGATATCCAGGTAGGTATAGTGAAAAATTATGCTACAGGAGACATATACAGTGCATTTAAGGGAAAAGGAGCTTTTATTAACGGTTTAAATATCAAACCCTCTTCCAAAAATGATTTGTCACAAGTCTCGTTGGGTGCTTATGTTTACCGTATGGATATGGGGAAAATTGAAATTCTCTGTAAAAGTGTTCGAAGGATGCGAATACTGGGGGCTGTGGCAATAGAACTTGCTTATGTTGCAGATGGAACTTACGATGCATTTGTTGATGTTAGAGATAATCTTCGGATAGTTGACATTGCCGCTGCCAAGTTGATTCTGGAAGAATGTGGATGTACAATTACGGACCGTTTTGGGAGAGATCTCAAGACTGAGCTAAATGTTTTGGGGAAAACATCGTTAATAGCAACATGTAATTCTGTTATTCATGGGGAAATCATGGGTATATTGGAGGGGATGTAATGATCATGGGATTGGTAGCCCGTTGTGATGTGAAAGAGGCTGTTGAACTTGCCGGAAAACTAGCTGAGTTCTTACTTGAAAAAAAAGTCGAAATTGTACTTGATATTCCATTGGCCAAGGAACTGGGCAAATACGGGGATAAAGCTCGTAAATTGGAGGATATGGACGTTGATATGATGGTAGCTGTTGGAGGGGATGGTACCATTCTTCGCACACAGAGCTTTATCAGTCACAAAAAAACTCCCCTTATAGGAATTAACATGGGAACTGTGGGATTTCTAACAGAAATTGATCCTGAAAATGCTTTTAATGCAATAGAGGAGGTTCTTGCAGGGAATTACTTCGTGGAAAGGAGAAACCAGCTTTTGGTATGGCACGATCAGGACTTACCACCAGCACTCAATGAAGTGGTACTGATGACTCGCAAACCTGCAAAAATGCTTCACATACAGATTAGTGTTGATGATGAGATAGTTGAGGAGTTACGTGCTGATGGGCTCATTATTGCCACTCCCAGTGGTTCCACAGCATATTCCATGTCTGCAGGTGGGCCAATTATAGATCCAAGGGTGAAAGCTTTTATAATCGTCCCAATATGTCCTTTTAAACTGGGAGCTCGACCTACAGTTGTTTCTGATGAAAGTGTAATTAAAGTCAAACTCCTAAGGGAAGGTAAAAAGGCTATCGCAGTAATTGACGGCCAGTATGAAGAAGAAATAAACTACATGGATGAAATAGTTTTCCGTAAATCAGAAAACTGCGCCTATTTTGTCCGTTTAACCAAAGATTTCTATCGTAAAGTAAGAGAAAAATTAACCAAAGGCGGCATTAGTTAATGAAAATTCTCATCGTGGACATGACCCATGGAGGAACCGTAATAGCATCTGAATTTTCTAAAAAAAAGGATTATGACGTTTTCGCCTGGGATATCTACCACACCTTAAAGGATGAAGAGATAAAGGCACTCAAAACCAGTGGAGTAAAACTGGTCGATGATTCTTTTTATGAAAAGTGTTATCAGGATGCATGTTCACCACAAAAAAATGAAAAAATCATTGTAGTGGCCCCTGTACACTGTAATTTACCTCAACCAGCAGATATGAGCCATCATGAGGCAGTGGGCTTTCTCTTGAAGGATAGGATTAAAGTTCCCATAATTGAGATAACTGGTGTGAAAGGAAAAACTAGCACGGTTGCCATGTTAAAGGAAATATACCGTGATAAAAATCCGCTAATTTTAAGCAGTCTTGGTGTTGAGATCGTCGATAATGATGAAGATATAATACTCCAAAAAGACATAAGCATAACTCCCGCAAGCATTATAACAGCATGGAAACTTGCCGAAGAATTCCATAACGGAAAAAAACCTTCCAAACAAGAAGTAAACTCAAATGTAGGAATTTGTATATTTGAAAGCTCTCTGGGAGGTACAGGACTAGCCGATGTGGGAGTAATCACCAACATTGCTGAGGATTACAGTATCTCTCAAGGAAATAGTAGTGCTAGTGAAGCTAAATCCCAAATGTTCAAAAGTAAGATAATTGTATGTGACCAAGATTCTTATAATAAAATTTATCATGAAAATAAGAGCTACAAACAACTTTTAGCTGATAAAAAAATAAATACACATTCTATCGGGGGGAAATCCAATCTCATATCATTCGACATAGATTATGGTCTACATAAAACTACATTCCAAGTGAAAGTAACTGGGTTGGAAATAGTGGACGGTAAACATATTAACAACAATTTTAAAATTAAAACATTTGCTCCTGCCCAGTATCATCTGGAAAATACTTTATCGGCAATATCAGCATCATTATCCCTGGGAACTAACCCTGATTGTATAACTAAAGGTCTTGAAAGCTTTAGAGGTTTGCCGGGCAGAACTTCTTTTGGAAAAATACCCTCAACAGCAAAGAATACTTCATACCACAATATAAATAATCAATCTACTCTTACTCAAGAAGAATCACGCCAACATCAGGGTGTTAAATTAATTGAGGAAATCAATCCAGGAATCAATGTTACTGCCATAAAAAAGTCAGTGGAAATGATTAAAGATTATGACAACCCCGCTCTTGTTTTGGGAGGAAGTTATGGCGTAACTTGTGAAGAAATCGATGAAGAAATTCTTTTAGAGTTTTTAGGCCAAATCACGGATGATCTCCTTATTATATTGGCGGGGGAGTTGGGTAAAAGTTTGTGGGAAAAAATGGGCCGAGAATCAATTTATCACAGTCAAATAGACCAAGCTATTAATCTGGCAATTGATGAAGGATCAAATAACATATTAATTGTTTATCGTTCTAATTTTGCGGATTTAAGTCAAAGATAACCTTCTTATTGGCGTATTTAATAATTATGCCATGATAAACAGGATAGGTGGTTTATTTCTTCCATGACAACATTTATTAAAGATCATACAAAATCAATCAAATAAGGATTCTTATACTAATAATAAGTATAAGCAATCATGCTTATTATCTAATAAACAATCATGACCCAAATTCAGTAATTCGCCACACACTCGGAGATGATGTATTGCAGGTAGGTACTAGAGGAAGCAGTCTGGCAATGGTTCAAACCAAAAACATAATCACTTCTTTAAGAGATATAACAAATGAAGAAATTGATATAAAAATAATAAAGACTACAGGGGATAAAATAAAGGATTCTCAACTATACAATATAGATGTGAAGGGAATATTCACCAAAGAACTGGATAGAGCAGTGCTGGAGGAAGAGGTGGATTTTGCCGTGCACAGTTTAAAAGACCTCCCCAGCGAATTAAACGATGATCTGGATATTTTAGCTGTACCTCGCCGCGAATCGCCTAGAGATGCACTAATATCGCCATACAAATGGGATGATTTGCCTGATGAGGCTGTTTTTGGAACCAGTAGCCTACGAAGAGAGGCTTTTTGCAAGTATCATCAGAAAAATCTGGACATACAGCCTATTAGAGGTAACATAGAAACCCGCATAAGAAAGGTGGCAACTGGAGAATATCAGGCTACAGTTATGGCTGAAGCGGGTCTCAAAAGATTGGGCCTTAATGAGCACATTCAGCAAAGTTTTTCATTAGATTATATTACTCCTGCAGCTGGTCAGGGAGCACTGGCAGTTGTAGCACGTAAAGACACTAAAAAAAGGAAGTTATTAGGGGCTTTAACGCATAAAGCATCTTATAAGGAAGTTATGGCTGAAAAGAAAGTTCTAGAAGAGCTAGGGGTGGGTTGTCAATGGCCCCTTGGGGTATGTGCAAGGACCAGTGGTGATGAATTGGAACTTCAATCAATTTTACTATCTAAAGAAGGTGAACTAATCTCTAAACACAGGATTAAAGGTTCAATTAGCCAGGCTGAAAGTATTGGTCTAGAGGTTGCCAAACGCATGATGGAGGATTGCTAGTGAATAAAGTAAATGTGGGTGTTGTTGGTGTAGGGGCTATGGGCCACAACCATGTTCGAGTTTACACCAGACTAAAAAATGCCAACCTCCTGGCGGTTTCTGATCTTATGAAGGGAACCTTAGCAGAGGTTTCTAAAAAATATAACACTGTAGGGTTTGTTGATTATGATAACGTACTTAAAATGCCAGAAATAGATGCAGTAAGTGTTTGCGTCCCCACTACCTACCACTACGAGGTGGTAATGAGTGCCATAGAACAGGGAAAACACGTACTGGTGGAAAAACCCATTGCTTTCACTCTGAAAGAGGCCAAGGACATGGTCAGAGCTGCCAGAAAGGAAGGAGTAAAACTGGCAACTGGCCATGTGGAACGATTCAACCCAGCAGTTTTAGAGGCTAAAAAACTCTTAAGAGATAAATTAATTGGAGAAGTAGTTTCCGTATCTGCTAAAAGAGTTGGGCCATTCCCGCCCCGTATTAAAGATGTTGGAGTAACCATAGATCTGGCCATACATGAAGTAGATGTGATGGCATACTTAATGGACAGTCCTGTTTCCAAAGTATATGCTCACGTAGGCAGCAGACTCCAAAAATGTGAATACGAAGACCATGCCGAGATCATGATGGAATTCTACAACAACGCCATAGGCATGTTAGAGGTTAACTGGCTCACGCCCTATAAGAAAAGACAACTGGAAGTCACTGGAACAGATGGAATCATTTCCCTGGATTATATTGACCAGAATGTGGAGGTTTTTGGGAAAAACGCCAGAAAAGTCAGAGTACCTCACCACGAACCCCTTATGGAGGAGTTAGACTCATTCCTCGATGCAGTAATAATGGATGAAAAACCTAAAATCACTGGTGAAGATGGAATACATGCATTAAAAACCGTTCTGGCAGCTATGAAATCCGCTAAAGAGAAAATTCCAGTATCTATTGACATCGATTGAAGATTTTAAATTCTTATCTGAATTAATTAATATGCAAAAAGCTTTTAGTAAATGTGGAGGGGTATAATGAATCAGAAACTAATCGAAAAGGCTTTTGAACTCAGAAACAGGGGATTTACAACAGGAGAAATAGCTGACGAGCTAAATGTTTCTAAAGACACCGCAAGGTGGCTTATACTCCAGGGAACAGATAAAACCAAGGAACAATCTGAGGAAAAAGCACCTTTAGATTTTGCTATTAACTGGAAGAGTTTAGGTGGAAGTTCAACTAGAATGTCATATGTTTCGGCAGCTATGGCCGATATGGCACTTCAACATGGTGATGTAGAGGTAGTGGTGGGCATTACGGTTAGTGGAATACCTTTTGCCACCATGATGGCAGAAATACTGGATGCAGATATGGCCGTGTTCCATCCCATTAAACATCGCAAAGAAAAAGATGCTAAAGGGGCAGTAAGCAGTAATTTTGCCTCTGTTGAGGGAAAAAAATTGATCATTGTGGATGATGTTATAACCAGTGGAGGAACTATTGGAGAGGCTATAAAGGTATTCAAAAGTCTGGGAGCTGAACCACTAGCTGCGGTTGTCCTCATCGACAAGAAGGGATTACTGGAAGTGGAAAAAGTCCCTGTGGAATCGCTTATAAGGGTTAGTAGGCTGGGATAATCACTAAATCTGCTTATTTTCCAAATCTACTTTTTTTTATCCCATTTTCAATGCAGTAAATTAGAAAGATTATTCTTAATTTTTCCTTTTATTCATAACCAACAAAGCCCTAATCATACTCTGTACCTTAATATGGCTCCAAAACCACCAAATGCCCGTAATAGTTGCATTCCTTCCTCAGTTTCTGTGGATATAATTTCTACTTCTGAGCCAACTTCCTCAGCTAACTTAACGAAATCACCAATCACATCCTGGGAGGAAGAAGCTTTCATGGTTTCACCACAATTCTCACAGAGCATATTTTCAAATTCAGTTTCGTTTTTAATGGTTTTTTCCGCAACACTTCCACAAGAAGGACATTCGAAGGTATATCTCTTGGATTTGATATCTTCTGAGAGTAACAAAACTTCAACCGCACCATTAATCAGGTTTTGTCTGACTTCGGCTTCACCATAAGATGCTAAACCATTTTCGTCAATCAATTCAGTTAGGAAACGTTGAACAAGTTTCTTCTCCTTCATAATGTCAATTTCGGTTAAAACATCCATGGACTTGTCTATAACCTCTCTTATTCCGAAATCACCAGTATAAGATGTGTCAACGGTAGTGATAATTTTTTGTTTGATTTCATGGTGAAGATAATCTCCATTAATGAAATCTTCTTTAGTATGGCCTGGCCCCCCAATTATAACTCCTTTCAAATCTTCAACTGCTAAAAAAGCTTCGTTTATATGTTCTCCAATCCTCTTAAGGAATTCATGAGCTGCTAGTTCAATCAATCGGTCGAAACGTCTTTGGGACTGTCCACCGGCTTTATGTTTTCCTGGAACTCCACTGGTGAGTGTTTTCACTATGTCCACCCGCTTACCTTTCATAATGGCGATAGTGGCCTCTTTACGGTCTATGACAGCTAATCCGTATATTTCTTTATCTTCAAGGATTTCTTCAAGGGGTTCCAGAAAGAACTGGGAATCACAGTGATACGTGTAGGTTTGAACGGGCTCTGGAGGTTCAAAAACATAGGTTTCCATTTTTTCTGTTCCAGGACCTCCCTTGGGAATCATCCCCACAAATAGAACCAGACCTCTTTCAGGAGGACGGGGGAAAAGTTTCATACGTTGCATTATAACTTCAATAGCAGATTGTACATTCTTTTTTGTTTGTTTACTCTTAATATTAGCACTCTGACTAAGTTCCTCTCTCATATGCTTTACTACATCACTGATCTGCTTATCTGGAGGTATATAAACCGATACTAACTCAGTACCTCTCCCTTTTTTTTCAGAGAGTTCTTTAAGAGTCCTTTTTACCTCGTAAAGCTCGGTTGATGATGGTTCTGACATTATATATCGCTCCTAAATGATAAAATATAAAAATATATTGAGAAATGTATCCAGGAAGTTATTAGTTCATCCTGCAAATAATTTTACTTGGTTCTCAAATAATTTTTCTACAAAAAACTATGTAATTCGATTTTTTTTTAAAATTTTTATTTTATTTGTATTGTGTCTAAAGTCTATATTAATTTATTTGTAATATGTTTTGCACTCTAACTATCGGGAAAGCATAGGGATTAGAATTGTTTCCTAATAATTATGGTATTCTGAAATCTTTTCCTCTATTTCCAAACAATATTATCCCATTGACGTCCCTTATCTGATTAAACTCATTATGGTGGGGTAATATGGAGAATATAACTGTATCATATCATTTTTTGGACTAATCATAACGATTAATAATATAAATTTATATCAAACTTTTAATCAATAACATCAATAGTGTTTAGGGAGGAATATGTCAGTTGAAAATAAAAATCAAGAAGTAATTCAAGATTCTGCGAATAAAAATAAGTTTAATTCCCGCTCATCTTATCCTGGAGAAAAAAGATGGGGAGATAGAAAGGATGGTTGGGTATTAAAAAATTTAAGTTCATTTTCTAATCTTGTTCCCCATTTAATGACTTCAAGAAATTCTTCTGCCATTTATTTTAAAGAAAAAATTGATGTTACTGATTTTGTTATGTATGTAGAAGATAAAAATAATGAATTATCCAAAAATCCTCTTAAAACTCCTGAGGGGATTATTGATAAAATTACATATTTTAACCTTTTTTTAGCTGCTTTGGTGAGACTTTTCTCAGTAAAACCTCATCTAAACCGGTTTATTTCTGGGAGAAAATTTTATCAGAGAAAGAAAATTGAGATTGCTTTTGTAGCTAAAAAAGAATTTACAGAAGAAGGTGAAGAGACTACCATTAAAAAGTCCTTCAAGAGAGATGAAACTCTATGGTCGATAGTTTCCAAATTAAATAAAGGGATTAAAATAGTAAAAACAGAGGATGCGGATGATGCAACAGATATACTTAATTTATTTGCAAAGTTTCCTAAAATAATAGTTCATTTGGCAATAAGTTTTTTGGATTTTCTAGATTACATTGATAGATATCCTAAAGATATTTATAAGGAAGATCCAATGCATGCCAGCGTATTCGTAGCAAATCTGGGGAGTATAGGTCTTAGAAATGTTCCATATCATCATTTGTATGATAGGGGAACAACTTCTGTTTTTATTTGTTTAGGAGAAATTCACAAAGACAGAATCCATGATGAAAAAACAGGAAAATTAGTTGAAAGATATTTTGTTGAAATTTCTACAACTATAGATGAACGTATTAGTGATGGATTCTATTATATCAGGGCCATGAATGAATTTAAGGAAATTATAAATAACCCTAAAGCATTGGAAGAAAAATTAGAACGTTTTCCTATTGATGATGCCATATAAATAACTATTATAAAAATCAGGTTGTGTTTTATGAATATTTCACCTTTGATAATAGAGGCAGAAGACAAATTAAAATATAATCGCCCCTGGCTCAGATCTTATAATAAAAAAACTCCTGCAAATCTCGTCTACCCGAAAAAAACTATTTATGAAATGTTGGCAAGCTCAGCAAGCGAGAATGGTAATATTGTTGCATTAGAGTTTATGGGCACAAAAACTAAATTTAAAGACCTAATCTCTCAAGTTGATTATTGTGCTAGGGCATTAGTAGAAATGGGAGTTACTGAAAACGATGCAGTTACCATATGCATGCCTAACACTCCTCATGCAGTCATCATGTTTTATGCGGTCAATAAAGTAGGAGCTATTGCCAATATGATCCATCCCCTATCTGCTCCAAAGGAAATTGAGTTTTACATGAAACATGTCAACAGTAAATTTATTTTAATTGGTGATTTCTCATTCATGAACTTTCAGAAAGTTCAAGAACATCTGGACGTTGAGAAGGTAATAGTTGCCAAAATCAGCGACTTCTTGGGAAAAAGAATGACCATGGGCTTTTGGGCTCTTGAAGGTCGTAAAATTCCAAAAGTCAGATTTAATGACAATAAATTCCTCATTTCATGGAAAAAATTCATTGAAATTGGTAAAAAATCCCATAAAGTTATTAAAACTAAAATGAAACCTGCGGATGGTGCTGTGGTTCTATATACTGGTGGAACAACCGGAATCCAAAAAGGAGTTTTATTATCCAATGATAACTTTAATGCACTTGTTGTTCAGTGTTTAGCTCACTTAAATGATGAACGCCTGGGAAAAATCAAAGAAGATAAAATAATGTGCATCCTTCCAGTTTTCCATGGCTTTGGACTTACTGTTTGTATTCATCTCCCTATTTGTGTAGGTGCTTGCTCTATTTTAGTCCCAAAATTTAATGCTACTATCTTCGCAGACCAGTTTGCAAAACACAAACCACAGTATATTGCAGGAGTTCCAACTTTGTATGAAGCATTACTTCGAAGTAAAAAAATGCAAAAATCCAACTTTAAAAGCCTAAAAGGCATTTTTGCAGGTGGAGACTCAGTTCCTATTGAATTGAAAAAACAATTCAATGAATTTATACAAAAAAGGGGCAGTATAGTTACCATGCAGGAAGGATATGGATTAACTGAAACTGTTACTGTCAGTTGTTTAATACCCAATACCACTGATAAACTGAGCAGTATGGGTGTTCCACTACCAGATATGCTATATAAGATAGTTAAGGTAGGTACAACTGAAGATCTTCCCCCTGGCGAAGATGGAGAAATATGTATCAGTGGACCTACAGTGATGTTGGAGTATTATAATAATCCTGAAGAAACTGATAAAGTGTTAAAAGTGCATCCTGATGGATTAAAATGGTGCCACACAGGTGATCTAGGTTACATGGATGAAGATGGATTTTTTTATTTCAAATCCCGGATTAAACGCATGATTAAAAGTTCCGGTTATTCTGTTTTCCCCAATCAAATCGAAGAGGTCATAAATAAACACGAAGCAGTCTCATTATCATGTGTTATTGGCGTTCCTGACAAATATCAAATAGAGAAAATTAAAGCATTCATAACATTAAAAGAGGGATACGTGGATTCAGATAAGATTAAAAATGAAATTATGGATCTATGTAATGAATATTTAGCTAAGTGGAGTGTTCCAAGGGAAATAGAGATTAGAAAGGAATTACCCACAACACTCATCGGCAAAGTTGATTGGCTGAAGCTAAAAAATGAATATGCTGGAGTAAAATCAGCTTTTTAAAGGTTCAAATTTACTAAAGAATTTATTTAGGTTGGGGAACGAGAAACTCGGCCACACCGTATCCTTCTTTGCCATCCCAAAGATATTTTGAAATTGTTTCTATTAGAATCATTCTACCATCAACTGGGATCATCCCAAATCTGATAACTTCACCTTCTACTTCATATCTGGAACCTTTTTTATCAAATAAGGCCATAGAGAAGGTTGATGGAATTCCTTTATTAAATTTTACATCTATGTTAGATTTTATAAGTGGTATGTTAACTGAACCGGTATAGAAATATCCTGCATCAACATCCCCTTCATCAACAGAAAGTTTCGTTATGTTGAAAGCCTCATCATGAGAAAACGCAGAGTTAATCCACATCCACATCTTGGGAGATCCCCATTCCCGCACACCACGACTCAAATCCCTTTCACCCAGAGCATCAATTTCAAATACATCCTCATCAATTTCAATTACACCCACAGCTTTCCCAAACTGTTCATAATGCTCTGATGCAACATTTTTGGACATATTTGTCTGTTTTTCATCAACACAATCTACATAATCCATCAAGGGGTTCAGAGCTTCCCAGGTCACATCCATTTTAACCCTTAATTTCTGAGGAACTTCAGCAAGGGGATCAAAGATGGACCCATTAAATTTAAGTTTCCATTTCCCAGATTCGATCTCATCATATTTTAAACCAGCAATATTCAATGGTTCATTATCACAAGGAGCATCTAACTTAATTCCAGCTATATGTTGTGAAGTCATCAAAAAAAAGAACATCGATTTTTCGTTTTTATTAACCTTGTTACCTATACGCATAAAAGCTGTTAAATCATTATTTCTGTCATGGAAATTGAAATAATAGCTTTCATTCCATTCTTCATGTTGTTTCAGACTTTTTAGATTAACATTCATAATAATCCCTTACAAAATTCATCATATCATTTTTCCTTTTTAAACACAACTCCTTCATTACCATCCACCACTAACTCTTCCCCAGTCTTAAAGATTGAAGTTGCTCCTTTAACAGCAGTTACTGCCGGAATCCTGTATTCACGGGAAATCACAGCACCATGGGATAATATTCCCCCAGTTTCTGTGACAAGACCGCCTATCTTAGAGAACACTGCAGTCCAAGCAGGGTCTGTGTTACTGGTTATCAAGATTTCATTCTCTTTTAAGTGTGATAATTCTCCAATAGATTCAACAACTCTAGCCACGCCACTAAATGTCCCTGGACTTGCTGCTGCGCCATAAATTGCATTTTTATCATATTCCATCACAGTATCATCAAATTCAATCCCGTTTCTGATAAATTTTGGTGGAAGTGAAGATTTATATCGATGAAACTCTTTTTTCCTCTCAGAAATCTTATTTCTATACTCAATTGAATTGTTTCCATCTATTTCTTTTATTGAATTAAAAAAACGCATCAATTCTTTTTCATAAAGGAAGAAAACATCATCTAATTCGTCAATAATATTATATTTATATAATCTCCTTCCCATCTCACGTAACATCAGTCTCTGACGGAAAAGCAAGTGATCCAAGTAAAATCGCTGATTTTCTCTGAAGGTTAGATAAGTCTGAGCCAGACCAAGGACAATTTTGAATATTTTTTCTTTGAAAAATCCGCCCATCTGTTTTTTTATTCTGCTTGAAACTTCTTTTTCAATTTTAAGTCTATTTTCACGACTCTCAAATTCTTTTTTTCTCAAGTCTAAATCGGAAGAGGACAATAATTTAACAACACTCAATACGTACGCTTTGTCTTCTCTCCAGCGGGGATATAAAATCTCGCGCGTATTTGATCTATGCCCATAATCAGTTATGAACAAATCAAAAGCTTTTTTAAAATTATGATTGGAATCAATTAACCTATCAACTTCGGATTCAGTTATTGAACTGTTATAATTAACAGAATCCATTTTTGAAAATAAAATATTATCTTCTCTCAGGATTTTAGCCAGATCAGAAAGTCTGATATTCATTTGCACGGTTTTATTATCGTCTAATCCTGAAATTAGGCCAGCGTAGAGGGATCCATCCTTATCATCCAGCCATTTTAAGAGCCAATTCTTTATCATCAGGTTGGTGGCAATGGAATGAGAAACCATCCCATATCTTATAAGTTGATAATGTTTGATTCCTGATTTTTCAATATCATCATACAGTGATAGGAGTTCCCTGTCACTTAATGATCCTAAATCAGTTTCATCGAATGATTCACATTTTTCCATGAATCCTTTGGCCCATTTCCGGTAAGCCTTATCTGTTCGGTTCATCATACCATCCGGGTCTCGAATGGCCACTAAAATCTGTGAAAGCAATGTTTTATGTAATATGGATGGATATTGAGATATTCTTTCCTGATCTTCCAGGGGGAAATAGTTCAACAATTCCTGTGACCTTGCAAATTTCGGGTAATATGAGAAAGCTTTTTCTAAAACCCAACTATTGAAGTAAACCCTTGATTTATGAAGTTTTAACAGTTTTGAGTCAGTTATCTCGCTATAGCCCATTATTCGGGCACCTTCATGATTAACATAATCAGTGAGCATTTTACCCATAACATCATAGAAGAGAGGAGTTGTTGCATCTGCCCAGTACTCATCACCATAAGCTCTGGTCCATAAAATGTCATCTTTCTCTCTTTCATCGGTTAAAGTGGTCACAGGTCTCGATTGGAGGATGTAAATATTCGAAATGCTGATCTCATCAAATTTTTGATCCTCTTTATCGCATTCTATGGCCCATTCAATATCCTGAGCTCCATCAAAATATTTTTCAAGTTCTAATCCCATTTTGAATAATTCTTTAAGAAGGGCATGATTTAGGCTTGGTCTTTTCCTATCTTCTTCATTAATCGTGACCAGAGTGTTGGCATCATCTTTACGAAAATATCCTTTCTTTTTTGTTTTAATTGTTTTTTCGATTATGTTCCCCTCTCGGTTTAGAACAAATATGTCTGGAGTCACTAGTCCTGAGGCTATAGCTTCACCAAGACCCCATGTGGACTCAATTACAATCTCATTGCTTCCATTAACTGGGTTAGCAGTGAAGGTAACTCCGCTGATATCAGCGTCCACCATTTTCTGGACAATTACCGCTATTCCTGTAGCTGCTAATTCGCTGTCTAAATGTCCTATGGAGGAATCATGCCTGTATTTCACTGCATGACTATTCCAGTAGGATGCCCAACATTTTATGATGTTTTCAAGGATATTTTCTTTTTTAATATTAAGAAAACTGTCAAGTTGCCCTGCAAAACTGGCATCCTCAAGATCTTCGGCCACTGCTGATGATCTCACAGCATAATATCCATCAGGAAGGTTTTCTATTCTCCCTGAAATATCTAAAAAAAGGTTTCGAGGTAGTTCTTCGGATGTTATTATGTTACGAATGGAAGAACATCCACTTGAAATAGACTTATCATTGTTAAAATCAATGGAATTAAGAATTTTGGATATTCTCTTTTTCAATTCTTTTTTAATAAAAAAATCATATGCATCTACAGAAACAACAAAAGCTGGTGGAATATTAAAACCAGCAGAAATCATTTTGCCCAGATTATTTGCTTTACCTCCAATTTTTTCCAGGGATAAGTCTTTTCCATCAAGATATATCGTATATTCTCTCCCATCTGCCATATTATCATTACCCACATTCATAATCAGCGTATTGATATGTATTATATTTACAAAATCAGTTTAATTTTGTATTTGTTTTTGAATAAGTAGAATATAAAACAGTATGATGATTTTTTTAAAATTATATATTATATCAGACTTACATTAAATTTGGTGATGAGATGCGAATAGTGATCACAATTGGTGGATCAATAATAATCAAAGACCATAATTACAAAAAATTTCAGGATTATGCTACAGTTTTAGGGGATATGGCAGCAGAACACCAGATCATGGTGGTTGTGGGGGGAGGTAGAACTGCAAGGGACTACATTGGCATAGCCAGAGATCTGGGAGCCTCAGAAGCCCTTTGTGATGATATTGGTATTGAGGTAACACGACTTAACGCACGTCTACTCATAACAGCCCTGGGAGGAGATGCTTACCCAAAAGTACCCCAAAACTTCAGTCAAGCTCTTGAGTTTTCCACATCAGGTAAAATTGTAGTTATGGGTGGAACAGAACCGGCACACAGTACTGACGCCGTGGGGAGTATTCTGGCCGAATTTGTAGGTGCGGAATTGCTGTTAAATGCCACATCGGTAGATGGATTATATGATAAAGATCCCAATAAATATCCAGATGCTCAAATGATAGAAGAAATTACACCTCACGATATGATGGAGATGTTGTCTGATAAGGAGATGAAGGCAGGTACTTATGAGTTCCTGGATAAAACTGCTATACAAATTATAGGTCGTTCCAGGATAAAAACAGTTATATTAAATGGTGAACACCCAGAAAACTTGGAAAAAGCCATGAATAAAAAAATCGGCACCTTAATTATTCCAAATCCATAATTACTTATTTGATTCCATTTTATGATTCTAAAAATAAAAATTGGGATTATATTTAAATTAAGCAGAATATGGTCCAAAAAAATATAAAAAGAGGTAATTTTAATGATCGAACAGCACAAACACTGTCCTATGTGTGGGACACCTATACCCCTGAGTGAGAAGTTTTGTTCTCCTAAATGTGAAGAAACAGCCCGTTTAAATCAGCAGAAAGTTCAGAAAACCCGGAAAATGTTATACATACTTTTTGCGGTGTTCTTACTGGTCTGGCTATTTTTCATGGTAAGGGACAAAATCGGATTATAAGATTTAACCCCAATACTACTATTTTTTTTATTTCATTCTCGAATATTGAGTATTCCAAATATAAGCAACCCGATTCCAATTACTAATCCTAAAATTTTAGGGTCTATATTGTAATAGCCAATTATTATAAAGAGAAATCCAAATACTAAGCCGAATATTCCTGCATATATTTTAATTTCCTGTTTTTCTCCGACAAATAGGGCTATGAATCCATTAACAAGGAGTAATCCCCCGGTTATCATATATGCCCAGAAACCTAAGTTAATTATCCATGATGCATTGAACAGGAATATTAAACCCATTATAACTCCCACTAATCCCACTAATAATGGGAATAACCATAGATCATTGGAAGTTCTTTCACTGAATCCTAAAATAACTAACCAAACTCCCATTCCCAATATTAAAACTCCAGAAATTAGTCCTATAGTGGCTAACCCCACTACTGGTGCGGCAATCATAATAACAGCTACAATTATTGCAATAATCCCCACTATCATGTTTTTCATTGAAACAACCTCAGAATGATGTTAAATAATAGGCCTATTTTGAGCCATAGTCATTGAATTATTTTTGATTTAATTGAATCCAGTTGAATAATGATTAATGAATCGATTTTTTTATCATCTTTTCAGATGGAATTTCATCCTATGGCTACACTTAATATTCTTGTTTTTCGATTATAATAAATTTGATGTTTATTAGAGGATTATGGTAAATAATAATGTTAAACCACTTAGCTCAAATACTATAAAAGATAAAAAAATATCTAGATTAAAGATAGATTACTCCGGAGGTTTTTTCATGCTTATTTTAACCACCCCTACAATAGAGGGAAAGAAGATTAATGAATATTATGGTTTAGTAACTGGTGAGTCTCTGTTGGGGGCAAATGTTTACAAAGATCTGTTCTCTGGAGTCAGAGACGTGGTGGGGGGTAGAACTTCTGCCTATGAAGAAGAGCTTAAAAAGGCTAGAGAAGTAGCTTTGAATAGTATGAAAGATAAAGCTGCCAATAAGGGGGCTAATGCGGTAATTGGGACGCGTGTAGCCTATCATAACTTAGGGGGGACAATGGGTAACACAATAATGGTTACAGTATTCGGAACTGCAATTTCTTATCAAGAATGAATATTCAATCTTTTTTGGCCACGAAAGGAATTGGAATGGGATTATATTGTTAGCAGCTGTAAAATACTATTTAATAGAAAAAAGGTGGGCTATCGTAGCCATCTTGATAGGTACAGGGGTAGGTTTTTTATCTGCTCTAATCTGTGTAAGATGGCATTTAGTAATTTTTGGTTTTAATATAGCCTTTATAATATCACCACTAATCGCAGGATTTGTTGAAACAATAATAGCCCGTCGAATGTATGGTAGAAGTACAGGAGCTATCAGTGCACTGTTAATATTTATAATAATTAATGCATATGCTTGGCTTTTTCCCAAAGATCCCATTGTTTTGAATTTCTTCACTTTGGGTGGTCTGGCATTGATGATTCAGGCAGCATTTCCCATTCTAATAAATTATGTCCTATTTGTGGTTTTTTTAGGCATTTTAACGTATATTATTGGATATTTAGGTAATTTACTCTCGAAAGCTATTGATAAAATTAGTAAAAGAACTCCTGAATCTGATGTTGAAGAGATTCCTGAATACCCAGTAGAAAATTTAATAGATAATTTAGAGGTTCCTATTGTGTCTATTCCCCATATGGATGGGGGTAAGATTACTAAACATATTGGTTTGGTAATTGGGGAGGCAATAGTCAAGGAAAACTCTGAAGGGATTTCCAAACTCACTAAGAAGCTCCAATTAGATGAGATGAATCTGGATGAAGCTAGAAACACAGCTATAGTTCGAATGTTGGAAAATGCCCATATAATCGGCGCTAATACTGTAATTGAGGTTTTAGTTGACTATAATTCTGTTGGAGGATTAAAAGGCGATGCTATTATTGTAACCGCTACTGGAACTGCTGTAATTTATGAATAAATTTTATGAAATACAATTATATTATAAAAATTGTAGATAGAAAGTTCTAATTTTATTTTACTAGATTGGGTTTGATTGAATTATATTTTTCTATTCAATCTCCTTAGAGCTATTTTTTTAAACCAACTCAAAAATCCTGGTAAAAATTACATTAATTACTTTTCACTATTAATTCAATGGGGATAGAGGGGGGATCATGTGAAGTATAATGTCAATTTTCTTATGGGATGTTGATTAGGTGACTCCGATGCATCATCGATCTGGTAGGGACATTAGTAAACCCTCAAAATATCATAGATAAATATGGATATATGGGGCCAAACATTCAACTCTATTTTGATAATTGAATCATCAAAATAAATCCGTTACTGTCACCCCTACACATCCTGATGCTTCACCAAATTGGACTCAAAATGCATAAATCGATTCATATGAACTTTTCCACGCCGTCCACATATTAATTTCTTCAAATCAGCTAGTCACCATTAGGGCGTTATTTTACTGAACCATTAAAAAAACAAGAATTAATTGTTTATGATAAAATGCAGATTCAACATTGCCTAGATAAGGGGTTTTGTATTATAAATTTCTTATTTAAGTCTTTAATAGGTATATTTCTTTAAATAGGTTTTATAATAGCTCTGATTTGTAAATTTTCCCATTTTTTATCACAATCAAAAAAAATATAGATAAGAAAATAAAAATATTAATAAAGAGCTATACAGGTCAATTAAGATTATATTTGGGGTGAAATAATGTTAAACGAAAAAACTAATGGTCTTTTAATAATGATCCTGGCCATTGTTCTTGCGATATTGATTATAGCAGTTCCTAACTGGGTATACTGGATTTACTGGATAGCAGTAGCCCTAATATTGGCATATGGTCTTTATCTCTACTTTGTCAAATCTTAAATGTTTTGACAAAATTTTACTCTTTTAAGAAGCCCAATTATCTTTAAATAAAATAGGATAGGTTATGAATTGCCTATCCCTTTTTCTGGTAAAGGTATATTCCATATATAATCAGTATTACAACAGCAAGCCAGTAAGTATACATTAAAAATGTGGGCATAGCAAAGTAGATTATAGCCAGTAGGACACCTAAAGCCAACATTACTATTCCATTTATTTTGTTATTCATCGTTTCCCTCCAATACATCTTAAATTCTTAATTATATTATGTTTGCCCATTTAATATTTTTATAGGTTAATTTACAAGACATTTTTTTTCAGATATTTAAGATTTACCATATTTCATAATTTAATGATTCATTAATGACAATTAACATTAACCATAGCGTAAAGCTTCAACAGCGTCTATATTTGATGTAAACCATGCTGGATACATTCCTAAGATGAGGCTTAGGAGGGTGGTTATAAAGATGGTGCCTGGTATTAACCAGAAGGGAAGGATGAATGTAAACAATCCAGGATCTAAAAATGTAGAAATAGCCCATATACTAATTGATCCGATTATAACGCCAATAATAGAACCAATAAATCCTAATATTCCTGCTTCAAGGGTACATGTCAGAAGTATTTGTTTTTGAGTAAATCCCATCGATTTGAGAATACCTATTTCTCGTGTTCTTTCCGATAGGTTGAAGCCCATGGTATTCATAATCCCCATAACACCAACTAATAATGCGACACTGGCCAAACCATCAAGAACATATACTAAATTTATAAAAAAATCTTCTAAGCGAATAAAAAGTTGATTTTCTGTGATTTGACTCCCAAAAACTGAATTTAAATAGTTCACGGTCGAAGTTACAATATTGGTTTGGTTATCGGTGTTAGTATCTTGGTTTGGCTGGGAGCTAGTTAATATTTTCCCGTTGGATGTCCCTGACTTTTCAATGAAACTGTTTATTCCCAAACCAGAGCTTACAAGAATGAAAAGAATTATAACTCCCAGGGAGATTCTTAAAATAGTGGAAAGGTTTCTTAATTTGTTTCGTCGTATGTTTTTTAAGGATAAGGTGTATATTCCCATTTAGCATCAGCTCAACATTAAAATATCACTACACCCATTATTCAAAACTTTAACTTGTTTATTTTATTAATTAAAATCTTATCTTGAACATTAACTGGTGCTTTCTTTGGACTTGAACTTCTCTTTTCTATAAACTTTGTAGGCTGCATACGTGATTCCCAGTATCAATGGCCCAATAAAAAGCCCGGGAATGCCCATTGTTACCGCACCATAAATAAATCCTAATAAAAATACCAGTGGATGGATTTTAGAGTATTGAGCTGCGATTCTGGGCCTAATATAAAAGTCTGTGCCTGTTTCAATAATCCAACCTAATATAAAAACCAATACGCCCTGCAAAGTGTTACCAATAAGAATACTGTAAATTCCAATGATTCCATAAACAATCCATGGGCCAATAATGGGTATAAACATTGCTATACCACTTATAATCGCTAATAACAGTGCGTATGGATATCCGAGGAAATAATACACGATTCCGGAGAGTACTCCCAGGATTACTGCAGGGATGACATTGCCCACAATAATACTTTTTAAAACATCATCAGCACCATCAAATATCTGTTGGTAGAAATCCTTATCCTTATCTGGAATGATGTCTTTTATGTATTTAATTACTTTATCTCCATCTCTTGCAAAATAGAAGATTGAAAAAATTAATATCAAAACCTGGGCTGCGATTGCTGGTAATGAACTTAGTATGGCAACTAATAACGTGGCAACATATGAAATAAATTGGGTAATTCCTGATCTTATTGTATCGGCGAGACTTTGAGACATGTTGTTGGGAAGATTAAGACTATGCACGGCATCATTTATTTGTGTCATCCTTATGGTCGAATTTCCTGTAGCAGCCTGTTGTAAGGAGCCGAAAAATGATCCAGCAATGCTTACAAACTGGCTGAAGGTGAAGTATAATAACAGAATTATAGGAATAACTATAATTATCATTCCCAATAATACGGACAAAGTATTGTTTTTAATATAAGGGCTGATTATTTGGGCTATGTAACGAACATAATAGGCCAAAATGGCTCCAAAAAGTATCATTGTAATGATTGGGATTAAAATTCCTAATGAAAGAAGAGTTAAGATTATTATTAGTGGTACAATTGTAGAGAACGGTTTTTGTATAAGGTTTTCAAATTTCATATTAAATCCCTAATCGTCATTTTAATTTTATATCCTATTACTATATCAATAAATGATTGTTTTTAAGATTATTTTATAAAATTCAAAGTAAAACTTTTATATTTTCAGAGACAAATTATTCTTGGTTAAATATAAATTTAACTAGAAATAGATGGAGGAGTTAGATGAAAAATCCAGTATTGGCTATTTTGGCAATAGTTCTTGGTTTATTAGTAATGGTGTTTCCACTGGGTGGTCTTGTAGCTGCCAGTTTGTTGACTGGTTTTGTTGTTTTGATGATCGCTATCTGGCTTTTAATTGTAGGTGCATCTCAGATGGAGATCAGTAAGACTTCAGGTATTTTGAATGTGATATTAGGTATTATAGTCCTAATTGTAGGTATTGGTCTAATTTTCAGTCCTGCATTATTCGCATTTTTAACAGGCTTCTTATTATACCTTGTTGGAATATTCATGATAGCAGCAGGTGTGATCGCTCTACTTTCCCGCAGTGAGTATAAAAATGCTACCTGGGCAGGAATACTGGGAATTGTCCTTGGATTGCTGTATATCATTCTAGGAACACTAGCCTTCGATCCCATATACTTGGGAATCTTAATAGGTGCCTGGCTGATAATAAATGGGGTGCTGTCATTACTCGAGTAAGATTAGCCGAGAAAAAAATGGACTACAGTTCAGATTTTGAAAATTAATATTTTTTCCTTATTTTTTATTTATTTTAGTAAGAAGATCTTTAATTTCATTTACTTCTGATTTTATATCTTTTAAATTAATTTCCAGCTCTTTAAGATTTTCTTTTTTTGCCACTTTTGATTCTAAACCATCTATTTTATTTTCAACCTCTTTAATATAACCCACACTAGATTTGGCGAGTTTTTCACGGTCTTCACGTAATTTAGTCATCAAAGATGAAGTAGTGGCGGCAGTTAATAAACTAGAGATGCCTATTGCGCTGATCATGGCGATTATTCCAATTAAACGTCCCCACTGGGTGATGGGAACCACATCACCGTAACCAACTGTAGTGATAGTCTGGATAACATACCATAATGAGTCCTCATAGGTGCTAACTTCGGGATTAACTCCATTTTCCAGTAAGAAAAATGTTGTTGAGCAGACCAAAAGCACGATAACAAAGAATGCAAAACCATAAACCAGTTTACTTTGGGCAACAAATCTATCTACTGCTTTACCTAATTGATGGGCAGCCATCAACAATGTAAATATTTTAATTAGTGCCAGGATCTTCAGAATAATTGAAACAGAATCAATATTTAAAATAACTATTCCAATAAAATAAAATGGAATAATCGCTATAATCCCATTCCAATTCCTTTTCAAATATCCTTCTTTCGACTGGGTTCTGCGTTTCTGAATCCAGTACCCGAATAAAAGTAAAATGCTGGTTACCAAATCAAAATAGGCAATATTAACATAAGAACCTTGTCTGATAGGTAGAAAAATACTGATAAACAGAAGTAAACTGTCCAAGAATATAAAGACCAGAAAAATTGTCTCCAAGACCAGTACCAGCTTACGATTGAGGTCATTAGTCATGATTTTAATTGATTAATACCATCAAATATTTTTTTCTATTATCATTTAATCTATATTGAATGAAACATTAATTTAAAAAAGGTTAAAGATGCAGTTTTGAAAAAACCTATCCTTTTAAACAATCCTTTTGATCATAACTCCTTACTTCTTAATTTCTAGACTTTTAACCTATTAAGTCATATCACGGTATTTTTTCAAGGCTCCTGTTTGGTGGCCTATTTCCACAGCTTCTTGTAAGAATTTAACATCACTAATGATCCAATCCAGGTAGTTCTCCAGGTTAACTTGGCGACCATCACTACCATAGTATCCATCGATATTTGCCCTTGGAAGCACCACATTTTTATCCACCGATAGAGCCAGCTCATTCAAGGCATCAATCAAATGTTCTTTGAAACGGGAAATGTCTGGTAAAGTAGCCCCCGATTCAATTAAAGCCGGTAAGGTAGAAATGTCAGCAGCCAATTTATGGTTAGCTGTACCAATTTTGTTGAAAAGTGACACATCATCTCCTACATCATTAAAGGTATCATCAACCTTTTTAATAGCAGATTCAAGATTTTTTTCCTCTAAACTATATTTTCTGAAATATTTAACTGCCGTCTCGTGATCGTAGAACATCTCTTCGGTTGGAATAACTGCTTTCACATATTCCTGGTTGGCACGAATTGTTCTGGCAATCTGTCCAGGTAGGTCAACAGTAATCCGGCTTGGTAAAATTAAATATGCACATATAAAAGCTATAATGGCTCCAATGGATATGTCAATTATCCGAGCAACTGCATTTTCAAAAACAGTTCCACCAGGCCAGATCAGAACTACAAACACAGTCATAGCTATTACTGAAAGGCTTATATAGGTCGGATAAAATGCCCTGAAGAAAAACAACATAATAATGGCTATCCAGACCAGTATTTGGTGGGGGAAGATGAATCCAAGGACAATAGCCAGGAGAATTGCTATAAAATTATAAGAAACCCTGGAAATCATATTGTTAAAAGTACTGGTTACATCTGGCTTGATAATGATGAGAATGCCCATGGTTATCCATATGGCACTACGTTCATGGGTTAAATAGACAGCTAAAAGTCCTAGGGTCATGGCCAGAGTGAAACGTAGAGCATGACGGATGTACATATTGTGGAGATTAAAGTTTGCCTTTAAAACTTCCTGAAGAGAGTCCCGGGGTGATTTTATTTTCATTGTTATGGAAGATGTCTCTTCTTCGGCCAGTAACTCTTTAACCCTTCTAAAAAAGCTTCTAATGTTATGAGCCACATCTAAAACAGCATTCATACTCCGATCGTCGGTACTTTCCTGTAATTTAACTATTTCCTCATCAATGGGTTTCAGATCAAATTCTTTTTCATGGTTGCTGATACTCCTGGAGATCTCTGAGCTACTTTGACTGGCAGTTTCCATGAAGCGGCTGAATATGTCCTTAGATTCACCGGATAGGCGTGACAAAATTAGTTCGCCAAACGATCGAAATCCATTAAGGTATGTTCCAATTCTGAAAAGTTCATAGTTTCTCTTTGAAAGTGGCACACCAGATAATGCCTGTCTTGTTCTTAAAACTTTTTCCAGAGAAGTTTGGGGATCATAAGGGGAGGCAACCATTTTTAGAATATCATCTTTGTCATGAATAAACTTGGGAATTAGAAGGATAGATGCAACTAAGTAGGCTAAAACTATGTAAAGTCCCCAGTTAAGGGGGGAAACATAATTGTTTACCAGCAGAACTGACATAAAGTAACCAGTGAATATCATAAACCCAAATAAACCTGCGTTTTCATTAAATATGTACAGAGATAGACTAAAGAACGCCCATACAACTGTGAAAAATAAGAATACTGGAAGGCTCGAAAGTGCCAGGGAAGAACTTACAAAGGCCAAAAAGGTCATTAAAAATCCTGCTAAAGCAAGGGGGATGATTTTGCGTATAGGTAGCGGAAGATCTATGATAATGGTGGCGATAAGGGTTATAAACAAAACTGCTCTTAAACCGTTGTCAAAACCTATCATTTTTGCTATCAGTGCAGCTAAAAACATTAAAATGATGGATTTAGCTGCTTTTTTCCATTGAGGATTACCCGCAGGTTTTGATAGTATCTTTAACTTACCTATGAACCCCTTTTTTTCCATTTTACACACCGTGAGTTGATTATTGGTAGAATTTATAATTAATGGTTAAATTACAGTTTATATTATACTATTTGTTGTTTTGTTAGTTCATTTTGTATTATGGGCCATTAGTAAATTGTAAGATCTAGTATTTCTTAATTTATGAATTTAGAATGTTCTTAATGAATAAGAATTATGAATGAAAATAGTTATAATTTGATTTTTATGGGATTACCCTCCATTTATATATTATTTATTCATTAGATTATTTTATCTGGAGTTTCCACACAAATTATTAACTGAATAAAGTTTTAAATATCACAAGTAATCTAAGGTTTTTTTAGGGCTAGATTAAAGTGAATAAAAATGTACTAAAAATTACCGAATATGGGAACATTTTGAGAGCGTATGATGGAAGTTAAAAAATCGATTCAGTCAAATATTGTTTATTTCAACATACTTGCAATCCTAACTGGACTTATCTGTGGAATAGTTTCAATTGGCTTCCATTATTTGATAATAGGCTTTGATAATCTGTTTTTTACTCAGTTGGGATCTATTTTCAAAGAAGTAAGTCCGTATTTTATAGTAATTATCCCTGCAATTGGCGGATTGTTTGTAGGTATACTGACTTATTATTTTGCCAGAGAAACAAAGGGGCATGGTGTTCCAGAGGTTATGGCTGCAGTGACACTACACGGGGGCAAAATACGGCCCAGAGTTGCTGCGGTTAAAGCTTTAGCCTCTGCTATCTGCATAGGTTCTGGTGGATCAGCAGGAAGGGAAGGTCCTATTGTTCAGATTGGCTCCACAGCAGGTTCAACCATAGCACAGAAACTTGGACTAAATACCTATCAGACAAAGGTTCTTGTAGCTTGTGGTGCTGCTGGTGGAATTGCTGCAACATTCAATACTCCTATTGCGGGAGTTTTATTTGCTTTAGAGTTAATCTTAAGAGAAGTTAGAATTAAATCTTTGACTCCAATTGTTATATCTTCCGTTTTTGCAACTATAACTTCAAGAGTCATACTTAATTACTTGGGTTTTGAAAGGACATATGTCTTTTTATTGCCTCAATATACGTTAAAAACACCAACTGAAATTGTTTTTTATTTATTATTGGGTCTTTTTGCAGGTTTTATAGCAATTTTTTTCACAAAATCGTTATATGGGATTGAAGATATTTTTGAGAAGATAAAAGCACCCGAAATAATAAAACCATCCATTGGGGGGTTATGCATTGGTATTATTGGATTAATTGTTTTCCTGTCTACAGGCAGTGCTCATGTATTTGGAATAGGATATGATAGTATCAATTTATTATTTGATGGAAAAATCATTTTTGCTGCGGTTTTTGCTTTAATCTTTTTGAAAATAATAGCAACTTCAATTACATTGGGTTCTGGTGGATCTGGAGGAGTATTTGCACCCTCATTATTCATTGGTTCTATGGTAGGTGGTTCTTTTGGAATGTTTATTCATAAATTGTTCCCAGCTATCACTGCCAGTTATGAAGCTTATGCCATGGTAGGTATGGCATCGGTTTTTGCTGGGGCAAGTGGAGCAATTTTAACAGCAATTATTATGATTTTTGAAATGACAGGTAATTACATGATTATTCTGCCTGTTATGTTTGCATGTGTTGTGAGCAGTTCCTTATTCAAGTATTTAATGGAAGAAACCATATATACGACGAAATTAAAGCGAAGAGGTATTATCATTGAACAAGAGATGGATATAAATATGATGAAGATGATTAAAGTAGAAGATATTATGAAAATAGATGTTGACACAGTATCTGAGGATTTAGGTCTTTCTAAATTATCTGAAATGATTATAAATACGGGTCACATGGCTTTTCCTGTAATTAAGGGAGATAATAAATTAGTAGGCATTGTTACTCATTCAGATTTTGATAAAATAGATGAGATGGATCATGATAACCTCCTTGTGAAAGATGTAATGACCACTGATCTAATAACCGTGAAACCAGCGGATAGGTTAGAAGATGTTTTGTTGAGGATATCAGATGAAGAAATCTCTCACTTTCCAGTGGTAGATTCAGAGGATGAAGAAAAGTTAATCGGATTTTTCACCAAAGGTGATATAATCAGGGCTTATACAGAAAAAAGAGCCACTTAACTTTTAAAGATTTACTTTTTTTATGTACGTCTATAACACAAAGGCATATTTTTACATTTGATGCAGTCAAAATCACTTAAATACACCCAAAAACTGCATCTTTTTGCAAATACTATTTAAGTGATTGAAAAGTAAATTTACATATGGGCTTAAAAAATGATGAAAATAGGCCAATAATAATTCGAAAACCCCAAATAGAAGATGGAGAACGAATCTATCATCTCGTTAAACAATGTAAACCACTGGACATTAATTCTTTATATAGTTATCTGCTGATATGCACTCATTTTGACCAGACCAGTGTATTAGCAGAATCAAATAATGAGATAGTTGGGTATATATCTGCTTACATTAATCCACATCACAGAAAAACTCTTTTTATATGGCAAGTAGCAGTGCATCCTGACACCCGTGGTAGGGGACTGGCAACTAAAATGATAATGGACATCCTCAATAGAGAATGTGTTGAATCTGTTAAATTCATTGAGACAACTGTAACTCCTTCAAATCAATCTTCAATGTCTTTATTTCAGAAGATAGCCTCTCAACTGGATACTAATATTCAAAAATCATCTTTTTTTACCAGTGATCTCTTTGGCAAATCGAATCATGAAGAGGAATTACTCGTTCGAATAGGTCCTTTAACTAAATAGGAGAAAATAATTAACTGAACATGAAATAGAGTTTTAATAGTAGCGTGATTAGATGAAAACATTCAAACAGCATGAATCAGAAGTGCGTAGCTATATAAGAAGTTTTCCTGCAATATTCCAGAAAGCAAAGGGTTCACTTCTATATGATGAACAAGGAAATGAATATATAGATTTTTTTGCAGGTGCCGGAACCTTAAATTATGGGCATAACAATCCTATGGTATCCGAAGCCCTTATAAAATATATTAAAGATGATGGTATTATCCATGGATTGGATAAGGCTACCACTGCCAAAAAAATATTTTTAGAGAAATTCTATGATATTGTCTTACACCCCAGGCATATGGAATATAAAATACAATTTACGGGACCCACAGGCACTAATGCTGTTGAAACAGCTTTAAAACTAGTTAGAATGGTTAAAGGTCGTAGAAATATCATTTCATTTACCAATGCATTTCACGGACTCACTATGGGATCCATGGCAGTTACTGCAAATTCTTTTTATAGAGATGAAGCCTTTATTAACCGGACTAATGTAAGTTTCATGCCTTTTGATGGATACTTCGGAGACGATGTTAATACTGCGGATTATCTTCGAAAATACTTGGAAGATCAAAGCAGTGGAGTGGACCTGCCAGCAGCAATAATTCTTGAATGCATTCAAGCTGAAGGTGGTATTAATGTGGCCAGTGATGAATGGCTAAGAGATATCGAACAAATATGTAAAGATTTTGACATATTACTGATTGTGGATGATATTCAAGTAGGAAACGGCCGTACTGGAAGTTTTTTCAGTTTTGAAAGTTCAGGAATCAACCCGGATATTATAACACTTTCTAAATCCATTGGAGGGGGTTTACCATTATCCATGGTATTAATGAAAACAGAATTAGATCAGTGGAAGCCAGGAGAACATACTGGCACATTTAGGGGGAATAACTTGGCTTTCATAGCATCTGCAGAGCTTCTAAGCTACTGGGAGAACGATAACCTATCCAAAGCTGTTGAAAGCAAGGAAATAATACTCAAAGATGGATTAATGGAAATTAAAGAAAAGTATCCCAGCATCCAAGCCGAAGTACGTGGTAAAGGATTAATATATGGTCTTAAAATTCCATTAAGGGGATTTTGTAGTGACGTATCAGAAGAAGCTTTTTCTAGAGGTCTTTTAATAGAATTGGCTGGTGCAGAAGATGATGTGCTGAAGTTCTTGTCTCCGTTAACCATTGAGCCTGATTTACTAACTGATGGTTTGCAAATTATTGAAGATTCCATTAAAGCTGTTCTTGAAAAAAGAGAAGCCATGATTGAGGATTTAAATAATGATAGTTAGAACTTTAGAAGAAATTGAAGGAACCAGTCGCGAAGTTTCAGCACGAAATAATAACTGGGTTAGTAAACGTTTTATTTTAGCAGAGGATAATATGGGGTTTTCCTTTAATGAAACCATAATCTATGCTAATACTGAAACTTTAATTTGGTATAAAAACCATCTAGAGGCTGTATACTGTGTAGAAGGAGAAGGGGAAATTGAGACCACAGATGATGGCATAGTTTATCCTATTAAACCAGGTACACTGTATGCTCTAGACAAACATGACCGTCATTATCTCCGAGCTTACAGAAAGGATCTTCGTTTGTTATGTGTCTTTAATCCACCACTGATGGGTGATGAGATCCATGATGAAGATGGTTCCTATGTTAAATCAAGTAAATAAGATGCCTTAAAAATAGAAAATAACACTCATAATATGATAAAATCCAATCTTCAGGAGAAATTTTTGATTACTTATGAGAGTGGGTTTTTTATTTTTCAACGTTCTTATTTTACATATTTTATTCAATCTTTTATCATATTTTAAGTGGATATTATGACTTTTATCAATAGTCATTTAGTTTTTAAAAAATTATATATGAAACGCTACAATACATTTTTTAAGATCACAAGTTTTCGAAAATTTATTTTAAGAATCATTCTAAGAATCATATAAAAGATATAATACTTTTTGCGTACTCAAATGGTTCAAGTATGAAGAAAAAAAATCCGAACACTCTTAAATACATGCAGAAGGTTCAAAGAGGCATGAACAATTGGCGCCATAAAATAGGTAGCCCGGAATTCAATCACAACGATTTCCAAATTGAACATGTTGAAGTCATTATTCCAGGATTAGATCCTTCTTTTCATGATTATCGCCTGGCGAACATTTCAGACATACATTTGGGGCAGTGGATTACACCCAAACATCTTGAGGGCGTTATAGATCTTCTTAATAAAGAAAAACCAGATTCTATTACCATAACGGGTGATTTCGTTTCATATATATTGGATGATGTTGCCCAGGATCTCGAAAATTCATTAAAAAGGTTAAAACCTAAAGAATCCACCATTGCAGTCTTGGGAAACCATGATCACTGGTTAGGCGCTGATAAAATACGCGAAATATTGGATAGAAGTAATATAATCGATGTTAGTAATGACTTTTATACTATCTATCATGATGATGCTCCGCTACACATAGCCGGGGTGGATAGTGTGATGTTGGGGATGCATCGTCTGGATCTGGTTATGAAAAAACTTCCAGAAGAAGGTCCGGCCATACTACTGGCTCATGAACCAGATTTTGCAGATATAAGCTCTAGTACTGGACGATTTAGTCTTCAAATATCTGGTCACTCTCATGGAGGACAGTTTCTCATTCCAGGATTGGGTACATTTATTAGAGGACCTCATTTCCTTAAATATCCTGCTGGGAAATATATGGTGGGAGATATGATCCAGTATACAAGTAGAGGTCTGGGAACTAATGTATTCTGGTTGAGGATCAACTGTGACCCTGAAATCACTATCTTTAAACTAAAATGTCCTGAAGGCTAATGTCTTGTTAAATACTCCATATGGGGATAACTCAGATGGAAGATATGGAAAAATATGTCTTGGATTGGCAGGCTCATGTTAAGGACCGTTCCAGGTTCTACTGGTTAGGCCGTACACTGGTTATGTGGATTGGAGGGTTTCTGGGTTTTATAATTATTGACTATTTATCAGTGGGTTTGCACTTTGATAATTTTTACACGGCTTTCTTTGCTGCAGGATTGGTTGGACTTTTAAATGCTTTATTCTGGCCTTTCCTGGCAAGAATTCTCCTGCCATTCATGGTCTTCACTGTGGGGATAGGAGCTCTCTTACTAAATGGTTTCCTAATATGGGTGGCAAGTGATTTTTTAGGCGGATTTACCATTGGAGGTCCAGCATTAATACTGACACCCATTGCAATGGCTGCTGTCACAGCATTCTTATCAGCTATTTTAACCATTGATGACGATGCCACATATTATAGGAGTGTTATCCGGAATGTTAAGAAAGGAAAGATTAAACTTAAAGGAAAAAATGGAGTTATATTTCTTGAAATAGATGGTCTTGCCCTCAATATATTAAATGAAGCGATTAATAAAGGTTATATGCCCACTCTCCAGAAATGGTTAGAGGATGGGACTCATAAGGTCAGTGGGTGGGAAACTGATCTTTCAAGTCAGACCGGAGCTAGCCAGGCTGGTATACTGCATGGAAATAATCAGGATATTCCTGCATTTCGGTGGGTTGAAAAGGACAAAAATAATAAAATAATGGTTTCAACTGGATTATCTGATGCTCCCCTAATTGAAAAACGAATTTCTGATGGGAATGGGCTTCTAAAAAATAATGGGGCCAGCAGGAGTAACCTTTTTTCTGGTGATGCTGCTGATGTTATATTCACTTATAGTCAGCTTAAAAACCTGGAACGGTTTTACACACGTGCCTGGTATTATGTATATTCTAATCCATCTAATTTTGCCCGTATCCTTGCATTATTCTGTTGGGATGTTTTCCTGGACTTTGCATCTCAATTAGTACACCTGATAAAGAATGTAAAACCCCGTATCAGACGAGGTTTGATTTATCCATTTGTAAGAGCTGGAGCCAATGTATTTTTACGAGAAGTAACAACTGCAGTTCTTATTGGTGATATGTTAGAGGGTGAAGTTGATGTTGCTTACGTAACATATCTCGGTTATGATGAAATAGCCCATCATTCGGGAGTTAGGGATTGGGATGCATTTTATGCCCTTAAAAAATTGGATAGGCAATTTCATCGTTTGGAAAATGCTCAAAAATATGCGCCGCGTCCTTATCAACTAGTGGTGCAGTCTGATCATGGGCAAACTAATGGCGCCACTTTCTTACAGAGGTATGGGTTGACCCTGGAGGACTTGGTCAGGGATTTAATGCCTCCAGAAACAATGATTTATAGTGAACTTTCCTCTAATGAAGACCACTTTGGTCAGGCTATTCAAAATCCAATTGAAGATAGTAAAAAGTATATAAAAGGTAAAGGTGAACTGGTGGCAGATGAAAGCAAGCATATTTTTGATAGAGCTGTAAAAAAGGTTGACGATACTCCCGTAATAAGAGGTAAAGTTTTGGATTACTTACAACGTTATAATATCAGTGAAATCTCTAAAAAAATACCATCTTCAGAAGATGCTCAGGTTATTGTACTTGCCTCAGGGAATCTTGGATTGATTTATCTCACCGAACACGTTGAAAGACTAACTTTTGAAGAAATAAAAACTCTTTATCCAGATTTAATCCCTGGTCTGGTTCAACATGAGGGAGTGGGATTTATAATGGTCAGATCTCGTGAGTTCGGGCCAATGGCAATGGGGGGTGAAGGAATACACTATCTTAAGGACGGCACAATTGAAGGTGAAGACATATTAACTCCTTTCGGACCAAGAGCCCCCAGACATCTTTCACGGACTGATAGTTTTAAATATGCTCCTGATATTCTGGTAAACAGTTTTTACGATCCGGTAACTAATGAAGTTGCTGCTTTTGAGGAGTTAGTTGGTAGTCATGGTGGTTTAGGTGGTGAACAAACCCAACCGTTCATTTTATACCCTTCTGATTGGAACATGGGCTCTGAAGAGATTATCGGTGCAGAAAATTTATATAAAGTGCTCAAAAATCAGTTAAACAAACTATAATTATTATTAATATCAGGTTTTTTCGAATATAAATAAAGCTTATAATTTATATTATAAAAATCAATTACATTAAATTAGAGAATTAAAACAAGAATAGAAAGAAATAAAGAATGAATGGGAATTATTCTCCTTCAGTTATGGGTATTTTCCAAAGATAACCTACTTTTTTCCCGTTTAATTGTTTATTTTTACCTTTCTTTTTGGTTAACTGGGCTTCAGTCCCTTCCCATGATTCAACGTTTTCATCAAGGTATTTGGCGATTTCTTCACTATATTTTTTGGTTCCAATGGTGTAAATATCACTTTTGTTACGGATATAGCTAATCCCATCACCCTTTTCTTCCATTACCTTTGATATTTCCATTATTTTTTTGTAAAAATCTACAGACATTATTAGTTCTCCTATTTTTTGGGTTAATAATTATTCATGAATCTAATTATGGTATTTGTCAGAAAATCATTTATTTAACTAATTTTCATTTAATCCAGATATCTTCAAACTCTAAAATTAAAAAATGTGAAAATAGAAGTTATATTTCACATAATATTTATTTTAATGATTTATTAGAGTGTAACACCCATATCCAACTGTTCTGTGAGTTCTTTGTATCGGTTACGAATAGTTACTTCTGTAACTCCCGCTATATCTGCTACATCACGCTGAGTTTTCCTTTCACCTAGTAGTACTGAGGCAATGTAGAGAGCAGCGGCAGCGACTCCTGTAGGTCCTCTTCCAGATGTTAAACCTTTTTCCATAGCTTTTTCAATGATTTCTATAGCTTTAGATTGAACTTCTCCGGAAAGATTTAATTCACTGGCAAAACGAGGGACATAGTCCACTGGACTGGTTGGTGGTAGTTTAATGTTTAGTTCCCTGGTCAGGAAACGGTAAGTTCTACCAACTTCTTTCTTGCTTACTCGGGATACTTCTGCGATTTCATCCAGGGTTCGGGGAACGTTACACCTTCTGCAGGCTGCGTAAAGTGAGGCTGCTACCACTCCTTCAATACTACGCCCTCTTATAAGTTTGTTTTCCACTGCATTTCGATATACTACTGATGCCGCTTCCCTGACACTTCGTGGAAGTCCCAGTCTAGAGGAATCACGGTCCAGTTCAGACAGAGCAAAGGCCAAGTTCCGTTCGGTTGCACCAGATATCCTTATTTTTCTTTGCCATTTTCGTAGACGGTACCATTGGGCTCTGTTTCTGGCTGGGATGTCTCTTCCGTAGATATCTTTATTTCGCCAGTCGATCATGGTGGAAAGACCTTTATCGTGAATGGTGTAAGTGATAGGCGCACCTACCCTAGTTCTTTTATCACGTTGTTCATGGTCGAATGCCCTCCATTCTGGGCCCATATCCACCAAATTATCGTCAATTACTAGGCCACAGGCGCCACATACGATTTCGCCCCGCTCATGATCATTTATAAGTTTTTCAGATTGACATTCTGGACATTTTGTCTCGATTTTTTCAATCTCAGACATATCCTGTTTCATCTGTTCTTTTCCCGAAACTTCAGTCTTTTTAGTCATTTCAGGAACGTTTTCAACTAATTTTTCTTTCGTTTCCGTCGCCCCCATTTCTTCTTGGCTTGTTTAGGTACATAAAGACTATCTCCAACTCGATTTTCAAACTTTTTAGAATTTCTTGCATGGATCTTTACTGAGATGTAGGGATCCTTAGTTGGTCCGAAAACGTCGTGAATAAAACCTACTTTCTTTTTACGAGAGTTAAAAACAGACAACCCCAATGCAGGGGTTTGATTTGATCGGAGTATAATTCGCCCTCGGTTAGACAGATGCAGTATATTCCCAAGTTTCTTCATGCACTAAAACCGAAAATCTTATATACTAATATCTACCCGGAACTAGTATATAAATATTTCGATAGATTTATAAAAAAGATCACTAAATGCTTTATATATTACACCAATTAATGTACTATGAATCGGATGATGTAACTTTAAAACTTCTATTTTTAACTTTGCGCCCAATATAGAGAGCCGCAATAGCACCAATTATAGTGGGAATAACATAACTAGCCAAACGATCTATTAGACTGGCAGCCATTACCACATCTGCTGAAACTCCCACCACTGCAAAAAGACCAATAAGCGTAGCTTCTCTTATTCCCCATGCACCTGGAAGTAGAGGCAGGAGAGAAATCAGAATTCCAATGGTGTATATAATCACCAATGGGATCAGTGGTGGATAAACACCCATAGATCCAAAGCAAACATACATCCTTAACATATCCAAACCCCACATTGCAAAGGATAGAATAAAAGCAAATAAAAATACCTTACGGTCTTTTAGTGCAGTAAGGAATCCTGTAGAAAAACGATTTATATAAAATATTATTTTTTCTCGTATTTCACTAAAGGATATTTCCTTTCTTGTAAAGCGGATTGCAGTAGGATAAATGGATTTAGCAATAGAGATAATAATCCTTTGGGTGATCTCTTTTCGTAGACCAGCATAGATTAGTATTCCAAATAATAATATAGACACGATGATCATGGCAACGACTAATATCTGAGTTAAAGGAGGTATTCTCCAGCTAAGCACAAATAAGGCTGCAATGATTGATATGAGGACAAATGGGAGAAATTCAAAAACCCGATCAGCTGTAGATGTTGCAAATCCTATTTCAAATGGTGTATCTTCAACTTCCTTTAAAAGATAAGCTCGGAGAGGTTCACCACCTGCTGCGCTAGGCGTTACATTATTTCCAAAAAGGCTGGCAAAGAGCATTATTGTCAGTGTGCTAAATTTGGGCGATTTATCAACCACATCTATGATCATCTTCCACCGGGCAGCCCAAACCACATTTATACCCAATTCCAGTATTAGATTAAAGAGAACCCATTCCCATTTAGCTTTTTCCAATGCATTAAATACATCGTCGAATCCAATAATAAAAGTTATGGAGAAGATTAAAAAAGCAGCCAATGCAAAGGTGACTAATATTTTCCATTTGTGCTTTCTGATTACTTCGTAAGTATCTTGCATTAAGTACCTCTAACTACTATTCCTAAATAAAATATTATTCCACGGACCTTCTAAATATGGTTAAAGTATCTAATAAATCGATAGTAAATGGTAAACTTAAAAAATCGGATTTATAAGGTTTAAAATATCATATATTCTTTAATATTAACAACTTTAAATGCCTAAAATATGGGATAAAGATTCCCCTTCTTCTAATTGGCGGAGTATTTTGTCTTCATTCTTTTTAATTTGTATTGCATCATGGATTATTTTATCAACAAGTTCTTCAGCAACGACAACTACTCCACAATCATCACCAAAAATCCAGTCCCCTGGTTTAACTTCTACCTCACCACATTCAAGGGCAAGATCAGTTTCTCCTTTAGCTCTTGGTTCTCCGGCGTTGGGAACCACAGCACGTGAAAAAACAGGATAATTAAGACTGCAAACAGCGTCAATGTCTCGCATGGCCCCAAAAATCACTGTAGCTTGAAGACCTTTTTTCTGTGCATATGTACTGAATATTTCACCCCAAACTGCAAAATCATCCCCATCAGAGCTTATGAAAATAATTTCATCTTTTTTAGCATTTTCAATGGCCTTAAGTGGAGTTCCCCAATCTTTTTGTTGAGTTTTAACAGTAACAACCCTACCGCTGATCCTTAATTTTTTTTTCATGGGTTTAATTTTGGGAATAACTCCACTTTTTCCTGTCAGATTTTTCAAAGCATCTGAGATTTGAGAAGTGGTTAAATCAAAACTTTTTGTTTTTAAATCAATTTCCTGGTCAATTTTTTTTGACGTAAATTGTTCTAATAATGAATCCGGGGATAATCCCACTTTTTTGGCCATAAAATCAGTCCTGTGGAGTGGTAACTTCTTCAACCATGGTTCTACCAGCTACAACTTCATCAACACTGTGTATGGATCCTCCATACTGCTCAATAGCCTTACTTATTTCTTCAAAGTTTAAATCGTTACCTTGCATAGTAACTTTAATGTTCTCGGTTTCCTTGTCAATTTCCATTAGGGTAATATTGACTCCTTCCACACCACTTACTTCGCTTAAAAATTTAGCAAAATAGGGTAAAGTCGGTTCATGTGGTTTTAAAATGTCTAGAACTATTCTAATAAGACCTTTTGCCAATTTCAGGCCCTCCAATAAATCATTATCTGTATTTTATTTCACCTTTATGTATAACTATTATATAAATTCTTTATTAACGATGTTATAAAACTATATGCCAACAGGGAACACTGTAAAATAATGAAGATATATAAAGAAGCATTTTAACTCATCTTAACTTCTTTGCATCCCTAATAAAATTTTTATTAATCATTATATTATTTGGTGTGTTTTAAACAATTTTAGTGGAAAAGAAGTATGCTTAATAACTTCAATTTTATATAGGAGATAATGTATAATATTTTAACAGATACTTATTTAGCACCATCAAAAGGGCTTATCATGAGTTTTATTAAGTTGTCTAGTGTAATCGAAGAGCTTAAGATCTGTGGGGAACAGGGAATCCCGGTTCTTATTGAAGGCCGAAAGGATGAAAAGGCCTTAAAAGAGTTGGGGGTAAATGGAAATTTCTTAAAAGTTTCCGGATCAGGACTAAAACTCTTTGAGATTGCAGAGATAGCAGCTCAATCATCATCACGAGTGGTTATACTTACTGACTTTGATAGAAAAGGCAATCAACTTGCCAAAAGACTATCAGAAGATATTCAAAGTCTTGGTTCGCACCCTGACCTTAGTTTCAGGAGAATCATCATGGGTATTACCCGTCGCTTTATTAAGGATATTGAGAGCCTCCCTCGGCACCTGGAGCAACTGGAACTTGAAGAAAGCCCATCTGGTGGGCAATGGTATTACTATCATTAATAGTATTTCCAGATACTGATCTTCAGGCTGCATGTATTGATAGCCTCATTTTATCAGTAGTATCTATACATTGATGGAGGCCCAAATATGGGAACTAAAGAAGAAATCAGTACAACTAAATATCTTATTCATGCTCAAATAAATGCTAACGGGATCGTGGAAAAACCGGACGTGGTGGGAGCCATTTTCGGACAAACCGAAGGACTTTTAAGTAACGATCTTGATTTAAGAGAACTACAAAAAACAGGACGAATCGGCCGAATTAAGGTTAACATTAACTCAAAAGCAGGACGATCCAAAGGCGAAATAGTTATCCCATCCAGTCTGGACCGGGTGGAAACTGCCATTCTGGCCGCATCACTGGAAACCATAAACCGAGTTGGGCCCTGCGAAGCCTACATACAAGTTAACAAAGTGGAAGATGTAAGGGCTGTTAAAAGAAGAAAAGTAGTGGACCGTGCCAAGGAACTTTACAAGGGAATGATGGAAGAAGTCACCCCTGAAAGCCTCAAAATGATTGAAGAGGTTAAAGAAGCCATGCGCATACACGAAATAACTGATTTTGGTCATGATAAACTTCCTGCCGGCCCTAATGTAGCATCTTCAGATGCTATATTGGTTGTCGAAGGTCGTGCCGATGTTTTAAACCTGCTCCGTTACGGTGTTAAAAATGCCATAGCGGTTGAAGGAGTCAGCGTCCCAAAAACCGTAGCTGAATTAACCAAGAAAAAGACGGTAACTGCATTTTTAGATGGAGACCGTGGTGGTGACCTCATTTTAAAGGAACTTCTCCAAGTAGGGGAACTAGATTATGTTACCAGAGCTCCTCGCGGTAAAGAAGTGGAAGACCTCACCAAAGATGAAGTAATGGTGGCTTTAAGGGATAAAATACCAGTAGAACAGATTTACCATGATATGGGAATAAAACTGGATAAACCTGAGAAGAAGGCGGCAGATAAAACTCCTGACAAGATCAAACTACTAAAAGGAATACTTAAAGATGTTGAAGGTTCAGGAAACGCAGAGATTCTGGATGATGCCCTTAACATTCTTAAGGAAGTTAAAGTAGAATCACTTTATGATGAACTAAAAGCTTTACAAAATGATGGCGCATATGCAATTGTTTTTGATGGTGTTGTCAGTCAAAGGCTAATTGACATTGCCAAAGACAAAGGAGTCAAACAAATTGTTGCTGTTCGAATGAGTGAAGTGGTTAAAAAACCAAGCCCTCTAAAGATTATCACCGGCAGATAGTCCTTTAATATGGTTTTATGGTAACAAATATTTTGGAATTAGTTCAATACGGCCGATCCATAAATAACTACGGGATTGGCTAGTTGATTTTTTTTAGTATTGACAATATATTTACAAATTTTTAACTTACTATTTTTTTTTAATCTACTTTCAAAGTCTTTATTAGAAGAATCATGCTATTTACTAATATTAAGTTGATAAATGGAAAGATTTAATTATTCTATAGGAAATATTCATATATACAAAGCCTAAATTTGTTTTAGAAATATTAAAAAATTTATTATTGATAATATGAACCATTATTCCGAGGGAAACTGGAAACTATCCAATGGGAATCCCAATAATATCGAAAGATTTGAAGGCAACACTCCCCATCACCCCCCTGAGGACAACTTTTTAGAAGTTTATGATCTTCCAGAAATGATGGAAGACTATCTTTTTGAACTGGAAATACGAAACTACTCTCATAACACCATCAAAACATACCGTTCCATAATCAGTAATTTCTACAATTTTTTGAAGGACGAAAAAGAGCTCACTAATGAGAAACAGGTTTTAAGAAGATTTAAACGTTATATACACTATTTAAAGCGTGAAAAAAAGGTTTCTCAAAATTACATCTACTTGGTCACAGTAGTCGTTAAAAAGTTTTTTGAGTTTTCAGGAATTCACATCCTTGAAGAGGTGAAAACTCCAAAAAGAACCAAATCACTACCTAAATCTCTGAATGAGGATGAAGTAAAAAGTCTTATAAACGCTCTGGATAGTTATCATCCTGTGGACTCAGATTCCCCATCATCAGAATCTTTAAAGCTCCGAAATAAACTGATATTGGCGTTGTTGTATTCTTCTGGTTTGAGAGTGTCGGAATTGGTGACCTTAGAAACTAACAATGTTGATCTCGATGAAAGAACTATTCGAATCAGGGGAAAGGGTGAAAAGGATAGAATTGTCCTTTTTGACGATGCTACCCGAGAAATATTAGAAGAATATCTTCAAAAACGATCCTGTGATAGTGAATACATTTTTGTCAATCGTCATGGAAACCATCTCACCCCTCGTTATGTTCAAATGATGATTAAAGACTACGCTAGGGTTGCAGGTATAAAAAAGAAGGTAACTCCCCATATCCTACGCCATTCATTTGCAACACATTTATTAAAAAATGGGGTGGATATCCGTGCTATCCAACAACTTTTAGGCCACTCTAATTTGTCAACAACTCAGATTTACACCAGCGTAGATATGGAAACCCTAAAAAATGTTTATGATCGTGCTAAGTTGGTTTAATCTCATTTTTAACATTATTATAAGGCTAAACTGGTTAAAGTATGCGGTTCATGGAAAATACACTTATTTTAATAATAATTTCAATTATTCTAATTTCAGTTACAATTACGTATTTTAACCCTTCTAAAGAGCAGAATATTGAAAAACCACTTAAGCTCTCAAAAGTCAAATATTGGGCCTATCAAATTCAGGGAATAGAGAATCCAGGTGTAGTTGAAGAACTTTCTAATTCTAATTACGATATGCTGGTTATTGAACCCACCAGAACCGACTGGTCATGCAATGACACTAAAAATTTTGATACCAAAAGAATGGTTAAACATCTAAAAAATTCAAAAGCTAGTGATAAAATCCATAAAAAACTTGTTATAGCCTATGTGAATATTGGTGAAGCTGAAGATTGGCGCTGGTATTGGAAATGGTCTAAATGGCAATCTTTCGATACACGGCCTAAAAATCTTCCAGAATATATCCTTGTTCCTGATCCTGATGGTTGGAGTGGAAATTTCCCGGTAGCTTACTGGGATCCAGAATGGAAAGATACAGTCATCCATGGGAAAAATCAGGATTTCAGCACGGATAGAGATTATGAAAGTGTGATTGATGAAGTTATTGATGATGGTTTTGATGGTGTTTACCTTGATTGGGTTGAAGGTTATGAAAACGAAGCGGTTATAGCCGAAGCAAGGAAGCAGGGCAAAGATCCGGAATTAGAGATGATAAAGTTTATAACAGAAATCAGGGATTATGCCAAATCCAGAGATCCTGATTTTGTGATAATACAACAAAATGGGGTAGGTTTATGTGAGGGGCATCCTGAGCTATTTTCTATTATTGATGGTATTTCACAGGAGGCGATATGGTATGATGGAACTGCTTTTGATGATTGGAATGACCCGAAAGGCTATGATGTTCCAACAGATCCGATGCTAACGAATCATTACCTGGATTATCTTAAGATGTATCAAAACGCAGGTGTGTCTGTTTTTAACTGTGAATATGCGTTATCTTATTCAGATGATGCCTATGAGAAATCTAAAAATCTTGGATTCATTGCCTACTGTACCAGAAGATCTTTATCAAATATTACGACTGTTCCTCCTTTTTAAATCAATTAATACATTATCTTTTAAACATAATACTTTTCTTGATTTGATAATAATTGGTTAATAATAGTGAAATTATATAATTTTATAATAAATATTTATTAAAAAGTATTAATTAATATTTTCCCACATATCAACCATTTAGTTATTTTCCTTTTTATCGTAATTATTCAGATAGTTCGATGAATCAACATTTTTTAAAAAAATGAAAAATGTAAGATCGATATCCATATAAGATATCCATAATAAATATCTAAATTAAATATCGAAATCAGATATTAAAATAACAGAGGTACTAAGTTTATGTTAAACAGAAAATTCTTCCTGGGATTTATCAGGATCCACATACTCTATCATGCAAGTAAAGAAGAAATTTACGGCGTTCAAATGATCGATGAACTTGAAAGACACGGTTATCAGGTGAGTCCGGGTACAATGTATCCTATTCTTCATTCTCTGGAAAATGAGGGCTTTTTGAAAAGTAGAAAAGAAAATGTTGGTGGAAAAATAAGGAAATATTATAAAATAACATCCAAAGGAGAAAGAATCCTTCATGAATCCCGTTATAAAATCAATGAACTCATAAAGGAAGTTATATCTAAATAAAATGGTTTATTACAGCAATGCATTTGCTTGATGATATCAGAATAGAGAAGGGGCCAGTGAGGTCATGATCAATCTAAAATCAAAGCTCTCCAAGGATGATATTAAGAACAATGCCCTTAAATTCATAATCCTGCTCGGACTTGTTAGTTTATTGGCCGACATGACCTACGAAGGTGCTCGAAGTATCACTGGCCCGTATTTAGGATTATTAGGTGCTAGCGCTGCCACAGTTGGTTTTGTTGCCGGTTTTGGTGAACTGGTTGGATATGCTCTCCGATTTGTCTCTGGATATCTCGCAGATAGGACCAGAAGATACTGGTTCCTAACAATAATAGGATATGCAGTTAATCTCCTAGCAGTACCCTTACTAGCACTTGCTGGAAACTGGCCAATGGCAGCTATTCTGATCATTGCTGAGAGAATGGGAAAGGCTCTTCGTACTCCTCCTCGTGATGTGATGTTATCTCATGCCACATCACAGATCGGTCGTGGATGGGGATTTGGACTCCATGAAGCCATGGATCAAATTGGAGCTATAATAGGGCCTCTTATGGTGGCAGTTATCTTATATTTCTATGGTAATTATCAAACTGGATTCGTGTTCCTGCTTTTACCTGCCATCCTGGCCTTAACAGTCCTGATAACCTCAAGACTTCTTTATCCACGTCCTCATGATTTGGAGGTGAATCCTCCTAAACTGGAAACTAAGGGTTTGAGGAGTGTTTACTGGATATACATAGTTGCTGTGATTTTCATAGCTTTGGGATTTGCTGATTTCCCACTTATAGCCTATCACTTCCAGAAGGTAGAAATAGTCTCTCCTGTGGCAATTCCTATTTTTTATGCAGTAGCCATGGGGATAGATGCACTTGCAGCCCTTATATTTGGTCATTTATTTGATAAAATAGGTATGCGAGCATTAGTAATAGCAGTCATATTCTCTGCATTTTTCGCCCCAATGGTTTTCTGGGGAGGTTTCAGCATGGCTTTGTTGGGAATGGCATTATGGGGTGTGGGTATGGGAGCGCAGGAATCCATTATGAGAGCAGCGGTTGCGGGAATGTCATCAGTGGAGATGAGAGGGTCTGCATATGGTGTATTCAGCACCATTTATGGTTTTTCATGGTTTGTTGGCAGTTTTTCTATGGGGATTATCTATGATTTCTCTATCACTCTGATGGTAATGTTCTCCTTTTTGGCACAGATCATTGCAGTGGTGCCTTTGCTTTTAATTAGAAACTATAATCCCTGATCATGCTTAACCATTAAAAAAAAATCCTACTAATCTTTCCAGTGGTCATAAAAAATCTATTATAATATGAAAATTCAAACATTAACATATTAAATGATATTAGTCTGAGAAAAAGGGTGGAACATGTTGGTTATTATTTATTTCAAACCATTAACAGTTTTGAGGGGGTTTAATTGAGGAAATTTCCACGTCCATCCATAATTTCAAGTAAATGCATTGAATTTGAGGCTTGTCGTTATAATGGTCATATGATCAAAAGCAGTTTTATTAACCACCTTAAAAATCATGCAGATTTTTTCCCTATTTGTCCCGAAGTTGAAATAGGTTTAGGAATACCCCGGGATCCCATCCACTTGGAGGAGGACAAAGATCAGATAATCTTGATCCAACCATCTACGGGGTCTGACTACACAACTGAAATGTCGAATTTTGCAAGTTCTTTTTTAAGGTCAGTTAATATGGTTGATGGATTTATACTAAAAAATAAATCACCCTCTTGTGGTGTTAAGGCAGTCAAAATTTATCCACTTGGAGGTAATGGCCGTCCGAAGACTGATGGTATTGGCTTATTTGCAGAGGCAGTTTTTGATTATTTTCCAAAGCTTCCTGTTGAGGATGAAGGTCGTTTGCGGAACTTTCATTTACGTGAAAATTTCCTAACACGTATTTATACTCTGGCTGATTACCGAGAAAATGTCGAAAATGGCCATTTTGGGGATATTCTTGATTTCCATCGGAAAAATAAACTTTTGTTCTTATCATATAGTCAGATATATCTAAGAAAACTAGGAAGATTGGTCTCTGATTCAAGTAAAATACCCTTGGATGATTTATTATCTCAATATAAGAAGATAATGATGGAGATGCTTCTAATTGATCCTTTGCCACCGGCCAATGTAAATGTTTTATTGCACGCCTTTGGACACTTCTCGAAAGATATTAATCATCAGGAAAAAGCATTTTTCTTGAATTCCCTGGAAAAATATCGTCAGGGTAGAATTCCTCTTTTAGTAATACAGAATTTGCTTAAATCATGGATAATTAGATTTAATAATGATTATCTAAATGATCAAACTTTTTTCGCGCCTTATCCCGAAGATCTTATGGAAATAACGTTTATATAAAGTATAAATCTTTTATTGGAATTATGCGAAGTGATTAAGGATGGGAGAAAAGAATGATCCAAAAAGAACGCATTAAAAAACTAAATAATAATCCTCTGGTGGAGGGAGATTATGTTTTATATTGGATGCAAGCATCTCCAAGATCTCATTTTAATCACGCACTAGAACACGGTATAAATCAGGCGAATAGTCTTAAAAAACCTTTACTGGCATATTTTGGAATTACAAATAATTTTCTTGAGGCTAATAAGAGACATTACCATTTTCTTCTTGAAGGACTGCGTGAAACCCAGATTCTACTTAGAGATAGAGGAATAAAACTTATCATAAGGCTTTGTTCGCCCCCTGAGGGTGTAATTGAACTGGCAGAGAATGCGTCAATGGTAATTGCCGACAGGGGATACCTGAAAATTCAACGTGAATGGGTTCAAAAAGCAGTCAGCATTATTCAATGCCCATTTCATCAAGTGGAAACTAATGTGGTTGTTCCTGTGGAAACTGCGTCGCCGAAGGATGAATACTCTGCAGCAACTCTCCGCAGGAAAATAGATAAACATTTAGATGGTTTTTTAGTTCCTCTCAAAATGAGAGTTATTCAAAAAAAATCTTTAGACCTACCTGTTGATTCTGAATCACTAGATGATTTGGATAGTCTTATAAAACGTATTGGTGTTGATATTGATGTTAGACCTGTAAATAAGTTTGCCGGAGGCAATAGCAGTGCTTTAATATTCTTAAACGATTTTTTGAAAAATAAAATCCACAAATTTGGAGAAAGAAACGATCCTTCCCATGACTATACTTCTCATATGAGCCCATATCTACATTTTGGTCAAATTTCCCCATTATATATAGCACTAGAAGTTTTGAAAACGAATAGTATAGGAACAAGCTCTTACTTGGAAGAATTGATTGTTAGACGAGAATTAGCAATGAATTTCGTTTTTTACAATGAAGATCATGATAACTTAGATTGTTTACCAGAATGGGCTCAGAAAACTCTGAACAAGCACCGTAAGGATAATCGAGAATATACGTATTCTTTTGAGGAATTTGAAAATGCCAGAACTCATGATCCTTACTGGAATGCTGCACAGAAGGAAATGATGTTCACAGGAAAGATGCATGGATACATGCGCATGTACTGGGGTAAGAAAATCATAGAATGGACCAGTGACCCGGAAGAGGCTTATGATATTGCTCTTGCTCTCAACAACAAGTATGAGTTGGATGGTAGAGATCCCAATGGATATGCTGGAGTGGCCTGGTGTTTTGGCAAGCACGACAGAGCATGGAAAGAGAGGGACATATTCGGGAAGGTACGCTACATGAATGCAAATGGATTACGTAGGAAATTCAAAATCAATCGTTATGTGGACGCAGTGGATAATATTTTTTAAATTTAATTTTTAATTATATTAATTTTATTTTTTAATAATTGAATATTAGTTCATGAAATTTAAATTTAAGATAACTATATATTTATCATTGAATCTAATCATAAAAGGAGATTTATGAAGCTTTCATAAATTTTTAATGATTTTTTAAACATTCAAAATATGGATAGGTTAAAGCATCAATATCCACATATCTGCTCTATGAATATTTAAAGATATAATCAAACGATTTAGCAGATTTTAGAATTATTTAGAGTGTTATACACGCGTGAGAGTGATAAAATGGAAATCAATATTGATAATTATTATCAGAAGAGGTACTCGCTTTTCGCATGGCGTTCTAATACTTCACTGGTGAATAAAGTAATTATGGCTTTTTTTATAGCATGCCTAACTGGAATAATGGCTCAAGTAATCATACCATTACCATGGACTCCTGTACCTATCACTGCTCAGACCTTTGCTGTTTTAATGGCTGGCGTTGTTTTAGGACGTTTTTGGGGTGGAATCAGCCAATTGATTTATCTGGCTGTAGGTTTATTGGGTGTGCCCTGGTTTGCGGGTTTAACCGGTGGATACAGTATACTTTTAGGATCTACTGGCGGATACCTGATTGGTTTCATTCTAGTTGCACTTTTCCTCGGTTACTTTACGGATAAATATACTCAGTCCCGTAACTTCCGCCCAATGTTGGGATTAATATTCCTGGCCAACTTTGCCCTTATTTATATTCCAGGACTTTTAGGATTGGGATTATGGATCTACTTGGTTGAAGGTAGTTTCCCGACAATTTTCACACTGCTAAGTATGGGGCTTTTTCCATTTATCTTGGGGGATCTGGTTAAAATTGGAGGTGCAGCAGCACTAAGCAAAGCCATAACGCCTAAAGAGAATTATTAAGAGGTTTTAATAGTGGGTAATGTTGGAGACGTTGGTCCAGGACCAATAAGGATTAGAGCCCACCATATCCTCTGCATGCAAGGATTTCAAGGGTTAGGTTACAATAAGGAATTCACTGCGAATATGGCTCAGATCATAGAAGAAATCAGGAAAAACCCTTCTTCTTTTATTGAAATTATTGTTGGTGTGGATTCAATCTGTGAAAACTGTCCTCATAAAACTTCTCAGGGGATATGCAATAAGGAATCCGAATTTAACAATATAAGTGATATGGACTCTAAAATACTGCAAAAATTAGATATTAAGGAAGGATCAATTCTTTCATCATCAATAATCCAATCCCTGGCTATGAATTTAAGCCGCCAAACAGTGAACAAGATATGTGGAAACTGTTCTTGGAGAAATCATTGTCTTTATTTCCAGGAAAAGATGTTGTAATAAGGTTTTTTTATAGTATTTTCGTTTATTCTAAGGGTTTCATGTACAATGAATTTAAAATTTGTTATACAAAACATGCTAGGAATAAATAATTCAATGGAATGGATTAAATGGAAAGTAGACTAAAAAAAACAAAATCAAGAAATTTTGCAGACAAACACCATGAATTCATGGCAGAAGCTGAAAAAGAAGCCATAAAAGGTTTCAACGATGGAGGTATCCCTGTTGGTGCTGTGCTGGTGAAAAATGGTGAAATCATCGGTCGTGGTCATAATCAGAGGATTCAACATGATTCTGCTATTTTACATGCTGAAATGGCATGTTTGGAAAATGCAGGCAGGATGAATGCAGATGATTACAAAAACTGCACTCTTTACACTACTCTTTCCCCCTGTGACATGTGTTCTGGGGCCATAATATTATATCAAATCCCTATTGTGGTCATGGGTGAAAATGAGAACTTTAAAGGACCAGAGGCACATCTGGAGGATCATGGTATCCATCTGTTGAATTTGAACCTGGATACATGTAAAAAATTGCTCAAATCTTATATTCAAGACCATTCCCAACAGTGGAATGAAGATATAGGAATATAATATTTCTTTTAAAAAAATCAAATAAGGTATTTTTTTTAGGTCACAATTAAATCAGATTAATATTTCTTAAATGTTTAAATATTTCCTAAACACAATATTCAATAGATTAGTAATAAATTAGTTAAGGAATAATAATTGGAAAAAAGAAAGATGGGGGAATAATTATGGTGAAATGGGGACCGGTAGTTGTAGGTTTTATTTTGGCTTTAGTTCTGGGTAACTTATTTGGAATATATGTCAATGAATATTGGGGTGTTAACCTTGCATTATTCATAGCAGGACTTATAGTGGGATACTGGGTACATGAAGGTATTATAGGTGGATTGTGGAATGCAACCGTTGCTGGTGCATTTGGGTCCATAGTACTGGCCATATTACTTGTGGTAGGAGGAACTATTTTTGGCGGGGTCGCTGGTTTCGCAGCAGGTTTAACAACTGGTATAACAATTGTAATCATCTCATTAGTTGTTAACATAGTTCTAATGGGTGTTGGAGGAGCTATTGGTGGTTTGTTAAGTGGGAAAGACTAAAAAAAATCATTTTTTATTATTTCTTAGTTGTTCTACATTTTTTTTTATTTGAATAATGTGTATATTTCTATAAATAAGATAAAAAAAATGAAAAAATTTTTCGCTTTTTTTTAAAGTAAATCTGAGTACTATTGATTAAAGTCATTATTGATTAAAGATTTTCCAGACATTCATCCAACAGAATTTGAGCATCATCATTATCAGGGTTAATAATAAGAACTTTCCGGAAACATAGCACTGCTTCTTCAAAACGGTTTAGTTCCATGAATGCAACACCACGATTACTTAAAAAAACTTCATTTTCGGGTTCAAGAGAAAGTGCACTATTATAACAGTCTAATGCTTCTTTGTAGCGATTTAACTCCATTAATGCGTTTCCTTTTCGATTCCAAGTTGAAGCATCAGGTTCAATTTCTAGACACAACTCTAAAGCGCGATCATAACATTCTAACGCATCTTCAGCCCGATCAATTTGGGATAAAAGGTTTCCTTTGGCGTTCCAAGCCTCTGAATCATTTGGGTCCAAATTTAATATTCGATCATAACATTCCAGCGCATCATCAAAACGTTCTAACATCTCAAAAATGAAACCTCTCCAATACAAGACAACCAAATTGCTATCATTAATTTCAATAGCCCTATCACTTGCCTTAAGTGCATCTAATGGTCTGTTTGAATTTAAAAGAGCTATTGCCTTATTATTCCAAATATATTCATTATCTGGTTCTTTAACTAATGCCTGATCATAGCATTTCAGGGCTTCATTAAATTCTCCCAGTCGTGAAAGATTATCGCCTTTTTTATTTAGAAGATAAACATCATCCGGGTCGATTTTTAAGGCCGCAGTGTAACATATCACTGATTTATCAAATTTGCCAATATCAAAAAGTATATCTGCTCTTTTGGTGATCATGGCTTTTTCATTGATTTGAGCGCCTTCCCACTCTCTCATTGGGAGTTTAAAGAACCTGATCACCTGATAAAGGGATTCATCACTAGTATGTTCTGGATACATCTTCCTGAACTCAGATTCTAACTCCGAAGCGTTATTAAAACCTTCTTCACGGGCCAGGGCATCGTTTTTAATCAAATCCGAGAACATCACTACATCAACATCTGTTACTTCAGCTTCAAAAAGCTTTTTTCGCTCCTTGGAAACCAAATTCCAGTAACAATGAAGACGATCCCCGGGAGATAATGGTTTTTTCCATATCTTTCTAATGGTTGTTGTTTTTTCACCAGTTATCAAGTCCAGATGACGGCTTCCAAATAGTAGAATTGGTATGTAAAACCCTCCAAGTGATGATTCTATTATATAATATTATTTAGCGTATAATATGCCTTTGATGGGATGACTATCAATTTAAATAGTTTAGGTGGATATTATAAATTATGCAGATTAATCTATTATTTTTATCCTGCGTGGGCAGAAGTGACATTTGACCAGTTAGAACACTCGAAATAATCTGAGAAACTTACATTACAATTCCATTTAAAAAAATGTTATGCTTTCGAATGTCCTATTTGATCAGCCTAACCTAATATCTTCTTCAGGACATCTATGAACTTTTCATCTTCTTCGATAGTTGCTACACTCACCCTTATCCAGTAATCATCTAATCCACGGAAAGAACTACAATCTCTAACTATTATACCATTTTCCATGAGCTTTTCAGTCATCTGTTTTGATTTCATACCAGTATTGCGTATGTCAACAAGTATATAGTTGGCATATGACTTGAAAACTTTTAACTCAGGAATTTTTAACATCTCATTAAATAAAAATTCTCTACTTTCGATGGATAGTTGGGTGGACTTATTGATATAGTCTTGATCATTTAAAGTAGCTGACGCAGCGATATGAGAAAGTTTTATCAGGCTGAAAACAGGTTTAACCCGGTGCATGTATTCTACAAATTTTTCTTGGCCTATTCCATAACCGATTCTCATACCAGCAAGTCCCATTACCTTTGAAAAAGTTCTGAGAATGAATAGATTGTCATACTTATCCAGAAGTTCCACATTGTTCTTACCAGAAAACTCCCAGTAGGCTTCGTCAACCACTACCAGAGCATCAGTGCTTTCCAGAATTGTTTGAATATCTTTTTTTTCTATAAGTCCACCGTTTGGATTGTTAGGGGTGCACAAAAAGATTACCTTTGTCTTTGGAGATATGGCGTCCAATACAGAATTCACGTCCAAACGGTTTTCTTCAACGTCCCAGCGAGCATAAACTGGTTTAGCTCCGTATATGCTGAATGTAAATTCATAGTACATATAGGATGGGGGATGAACAATATATTCATCATCAGGTTCAATTAGTGTCTTGGCCAGAACATCAAGGATTTCATCAGCACCATCTCCTCCCACAATTATTTTTTCAGAGTTTACCCCAGCATAAGATGCAATTTTGTCTTTCAAGTCATCAATATTTGATTCAGGATATGTGTTAATCAGATGAAGACTTTTTTTAAGACTTTCAATGGCCTGAGGTGATGGGCCAAGGGGGTTCTCATTGGAACCCATTCTGATAATTTTATCAGGATCCAAGCCATAAGCACGAGCCAAATCTTCATTTGATCTGCCCGGAATATATGGATCCAGTTCTTGAACTGTTTTTTTTATTTTAACCATTAAATCATTCCTTCTTTACTTTTTTATAATTTCAAAAATATTTTTTTTACCTTATTTTTTGTCATTAATTCTAGTTTTAATAGCGAGTTTTGAATAACGTAATGCGTTCTCTGTAATCTTCTGAAATTCGTCTTTTTTTATTTCTCGGACTGCCCTGGCAGGCACACCCATTATCAAGCTACCTTCTGGGAAAATCTTCCTCTCAGTTACTACTGAACCTGCAGCAACAATACTGTTCTTCTTAATGTGGCTGCCATTTAACAAAGTTGAATTCATACCTATAATACAATTATCTTCTACTTTACAACCATGAAGTACAGCAGCATGACCCACAGAGACGTAATCTCCTAATTCAAGTGGAAAACCATGTGAAGAATGCAAAACACAGTTATCCTGAATATTGGAGAAATTTCCAATTGTTATAGTCTCAATGTCGCCCCGGATCACAGCATTATGCCAAACTGAAGAGTTCGCACCAATAAAAACCTTCCCAATAGTATGGGAACCAGGGAAAATTGTGACGGTGTGATGTATCATATTCATTTTTAGGCTTTTTATTCATAAAAACATTACAATCAAAAATAATTTATAGAAACCTTTAGAAAATTTCTCAAATAAGAATAAAAATAAAATAAAATCATATAATTTGATAAAAACATTATTTGAAGGGTTAAATCATTTTTTATCTTTTATTTCCTGAGTTTGGTGATGTATCACCACTTTATTATCAGGAATGTCCCGGTAGATTATGGCACCAGACCCTACAGATGAATTTAAACCAACAGTTACTCCTGGATTGAAACTGGAATTTATGCCAGTTTTAACTCCATCAGCGAATATAACCCCCATTTTACGCCGTCCACTGTCAATTCTTTCACCCTTAACTGTTACTTTAATACCCCCATCATCAAAACGCAGGTTGGCAATGTTTGTACCTGCAGCTATGTTACAGTCAGACCCAATAATTGAGTCACCCACGTAGGAAAGGTGATTAACATTGGTTCTGTCCATTATAATTGAATTTTTAATTTCTACTGCATTACCCACATTTACTCCATCACCAATGGAGGTATGCTTTCTTAGGAACGTGTTGGGTCCAACATCACAGTTCTCTCCGATGTAAACTGGTCCCATAATATATGTGCCAGAGCGAATGATGCTCCCTTTTTTCAGTATAATTGGCCCATGTATAGTAACACCATCCTCGATTTCTCCCTCAATTTCGGATTCTGAGACTTCTAGATAGTGTTCATTTAATTCCAGGAATTCCCATGGTCTCCCAACATCGATCCATTTATCATAGGATATAAGGCCTAAAACCTTTTTTCCCTGACTGATCTGTATTTTAAGTGAATCTGTTATTTCGTATTCTCCCCGTTGAGATTTATCAGTCTTATTTATGGCCTGAAATATGTTCTGGTCAAAAAGGTAGATGCCAGCGTTGATAAGATTACTGGGAGCCTCTTCAGGGGATGGTTTTTCAACTATGTCTTTTATAGAATCTCCTTCAAGCTCTACCACTCCAAAGGAGGAAGGATCCTCTACTCTTGTAAGTACTAGAATTGACTGGGCTTTAGACTCATAATATCTATTAATTAAACTTTTTATTAGTTTGTTACCTAAAATTATATCCCCATTAGTCACAATAATTGCTTCATCATCTTTTTCCATGGCATCTGCCACTTGTCCTATAGCATGAGCAGTTCCTAAACGTTTTTCCTGAGTCACGTAATTAATGTTGACTCCCAAGGCGCTTCCATCTTTAAAGTGCTCTTGAACAGATTCTTTTTGGTAACCTACTACCATTGTGATGTTTTTTATACCTGCATCCCTCAACGCCTCTACATTATATTCTAAGAGAGGTTTTCCACCTACAGGGAGCATGGTTTTTGGTCTGGTGAGTGTCAGGGGTCTCATTCTGGTTCCTTCACCGGCGGTGAGTATAACAGCTCTCATATCAATTCCTCTATACAGTTATTAACCATTAATTTAATTATTGTTAAGCTGGTGATAAGATTAAATTTTAATTTCTACAGGAATTTTTTAATAAACCTTGCAGATTTATCATGTATACTTTTAGCTTTTTCCTCTGTTTTTCCCTCTAAAGTTATCCTAATAAAGGATTCAGTTCCAGAAGGCCTTACAAGAACCCAACTGCCATCAGAAAAAGAGATTCTGACTCCATCTTTAAGGTTAACATCCACCACCTCACTGAAAATAAGGGGCAGTTCAGACTCAGCTTTATCCATTATGTTATCTTTTTGATCTTCGTTACAATCTATTTTATCTCGAATTGTAGGGTAACTTGGAACCTCATGGAGGAGTTTTGATAGTGGTCCGTTACTTTGGACCAATTCTATGACCCTCAAAGCAGATAAAATACCATCGGGGCACATGCAAAACTGAGGGTGTAGCCATGTTCCTGATGGTTCACCTCCAAATGTGGCATTTATCTCGTGGATCATCTCTGCAACATGGACGTCACCAACTTTGGTTCTTTCTACTTTGCCTCCAACTTCTTCCATGGCACGGTCAACACATGCTGAAGCATCTACAGTGGTAACTACACATCCACCCATTTTCGCTGATATCAGGGCCAGTAATTTATCGAAATCAGCCATTTGGCCCTTTTCATCCACTGCCACCATTCGATCGGCGTCACCATCGTGTGCTATTCCCAAATCTGCTCCTGTTGCTTTCACTACGCTCATAAGTTCCTGCAAATTTGCAGCAGAGGGTTCTGGTTTTCTCCCTGGGAAAAAACCGTCAGGCTGAGCATTTAAACTAACGACTTGACATCCTACTTTTCTAAGAATCAATGGTGAAAGATAGCTAGCAGCACCATTGGCACAATCAACAACTACCTTAAGATCTGTTTGGATATTCATCAATTTGAGAAGATCTTCAACATATTCATTTACAACAGAACTCACATCCTCAATTTTCCCAATATCCTGCCAGGATACATTGATAAAATTCTTTTCGTGTATTATTTTTTCAATAATCCTTTCTTGTTTCTGGAGATAAGCCATACCATCTGGATTCCATAGTTTAATCCCATTATCAGGGGATTGATTATGAGATGCAGTAATCATCACCCCAGTGTCGGCTCCAAGTTTCATGGTGGCATATCCAACCACAGGTGTGGGAACCATTCCCAAAGTTAAAACATTACAACCACCCTGCAGGATGCCGGCAGTAACAGCTCTTTCTAGCATCTGGTTGGAAGTTCTGGTATCATATCCCATTACTACCTTATGTCCTTTGCCCAGATAAGTTGAGATAGCCTTCCCCACATCTAAAGCAAGTTCGGGGGTTATTTCACTCCCTACTTTTCCTCTTATGCCGGAGGTGCCGAAGAGCTTAGGAATATCAGTTTCCATGATCTAGGCTCCGAATTTAGAAGAACGGTTCATAAGGTCCATAAGTATATTCATTATATCGCTACCTCTTATCCTGCAAAGTCCACCACTTGCAGCTGCTCTCTCATTGAATTGGCTTACATGATCTACTCTCAGATTAGGGCCTTTAATCACAAGGGGAACAGGATCTCCGGTGTGGTCCATTACAGAAATAGGGGTGGAATGATCCGCAGTCAGAATGAAGTATAAATCTTCAATTTCCATTATTCTACCTACAACTTCATCCACTTTTTCAATAAACTCTAATTTCTCCTTTAAATTCCCATCATGTCCAGCTTCATCTGCCCCATCTATGTTAATAAGGATAAAATCGTAATTAAGTGAAGCGTTTTTTATAATGCTATTAGCAATGTTATCTAAGTTGGTGTCAACTCCACCAGTTGCTCCTTCTACTTCGATGACATCCATACCCGCTATTTTAGCAATCCCCTGAATAAGTCCAGTTTCAGCAATACACGCTGATTTAACATCATATTTGTCATTAAAAGGTTCTGCTTCTGGAACTGCACCAGCGCCCCGAGGTAATATGATGTTAGCGGGGTTATCACCATTTTCCATACGTTCAATGTTTACAGGATGATCTTTTAAAAGCTCATAAGATTTTTTAATAACCTTGTTTAAAATGACGGCGGTTGCATCGGCTTCAAGGGAACCATCTAAACCAAAAACTTCTTTAAATTTCTTTCCATCATGCTTAGGATCAGCATCAGACACCTGGTCTGACAAGCCTTTTCCTCTCAAAACTAAAACTGCCCGGTGCCCTGTAGATTCTTTGAATATGACCTCAACATCTTCTTCCAATTCTATAGAATTAAGAGTATCTGCTAACTCATCAGTACCTTCCCTTATTCTTCCAGCTCTCCGGTCAGTGATTATGCCATCTGCACTGGCAGTTGAAAAGTTACATCGAAATGCAATATCTCCAGGCATCACATCCACGCCAACTCCGGCAGCTTCAAAAGGCCCTCTACCTGTGTAGACCGTGTAGGGATCATAGCCAAGTATTGATAGGTGAGCGGTATCACTACCTGCACGTATACCTGGTTTTATAGGATCCATAATTCCATTAACTCCTAATTGGGACATATGGTCCATTTTAGGTGTTTTTGCTGCTTCTAGGGGGGTTTTATTCCCTAATTCTTCAAGAGGACGATCTGCCATCCCATCAATTATCATTATGATTCCCTTCATTTTATCACCACAACATCCATACCATTGCATTGCCCAGTAAAGCTCCAACTAATGTAGCAAGGAGATTTACATGTTCATTATTAAGATAACCTTTAATCTCTAACACTGCCCCCAGCACACTGTCTACAAAACAGCCAACCGATCCAGCTACCAATGCAATTGCCAGTGTTTTCGTAAGATCAGGATACACTCCCAGCATATAGGCAGCTAAACCAATTAATCCTGCTCCGAGGATTCCGGCTATGGTTCCCACAACTGAAATCCCCCCATCTGTTCCTGGAGGAACTCTTTTAAAGTTAGTGATGAGTCTTGGAGTTGTAACCACTCCCACCTCGCTGGCCATGGTGTCAGCGGTAGCGGTTGCTATGGAACCTATGAATCCCGCGTAGTTACCAAAAGCAGCCATGACAAATGCCACAATTCCATTTGATACCACGTTTTTGATGGTTCTGGTTCCTTCATATACTCCGATTTCTTTTTTGTAATCGTTTTTGTATCGGGTGAATCCTACGCCCAGAATTAAAAATAAGAAAATTAAAAAAAGCCAGTTTGCACCGGCAGCAAATATGATGATCACACCCATTATGATCATAAAAATGGATCCCAAGAGATCCAGGGCTTTCCTTGCATAGGTAATAAGCCCTATGATCACCAGGAGAACCACATATTCCCAGATAATCATCTATCTCCCAGATCAGGATTTTTTATCGTCAATTACCTTGGTTTTTATGATTTCAACCCTCTTTAGGGGGTAGATTTTTTTGGTTTCGTGGTAAACATAGGAGGCTAGTTTTCCACCTATAATCTCTTCCACCAGTTCCACGAAATTTTTCTCAGCTGCAGCATCCACAACTAGTTTTTCTATGGTCTCCCGGATGTATCGCTGCTGAGATGATTTAGCTCTTTTTATGGTGATTGCCAGGACGTGAATTTTCATTTTTTGACCGTCCTTGGTCTGGGCACTAACAATGGAATCTATTCGGCTGGTTCCTCTCCGGATCATACTTCTTACATAGTCACTAGTGACCTGGTGACCTATGAAACGGGTGGTTGCAGTATCTCCAGCTACTTCACTGATCTGGAATTTCAGTTTAACATACTGTTTGCTGAAATCACCAGTTAGTTCCCTCATGGTTGATTCAACCCTTCTTTTTAGGAGCATATCAGGATCCCGGGCTGGAGTGGTGCCTATATCAGCATCTCCGAATTCTTTAGGAGTAGTAATAGTGTACCATTTTTTGTCTTTCCATGTATCTCTTACTCTTCTACGTCTTGCTTTAGCCATACTAATCACTTATTATTTGCATTATATTTGCATTATTTGGTAAGATTCCGTAAGATTCTATATAGAACTCGCAGTTCTAGTATAAATTCAAAAAATCACAACCAGTCTAAAAGTTTAGAATCATTTATTATAAATCTCATTCATGGTTTATAAATATTGCCAAACTGTGAGTGAAGGATAAATCATTCCTTGGTAATTTCTTTACATCCACATGATTTAATAGTGTTTTGTTCAATTTTCCAGGTTCTATTACAAAGGTTCTATTACAATAATACTAAATGATTGAAAAAACTATAATTAATATCAATAAACTAACAATCATTTCCCGAATATGTGGGGGATTCTTATGTGGCAAGTGTCAAATAAACTTTGGATAATAACT